>RCNE010001435.1_pt1 | contig 12918 bp, 11 predicted proteins | sample 2041361 | NCBI WGS metagenome assembly RCNE01 (sample SAMN09708229, study PRJNA481090) | Marine sediment metagenome, whole genome shotgun sequencing project.
ATCGTTGTTTGGTTATTCGGTTATTCGGTTATTCGGTTATTCGGTTATTCGGTTATTCGAAAAGAACATTTGTTAATCCAAATAAGCAAATCAGCAAATAAATTTTTAAACTTTTTTTGAATTTGAAATTATCTAAAACTGCTGGGTATAAAAATTATAGTCCTTTATAACCTTGTCAACAAAATCCATGGCTTTTAATTCTGTAGTAATACCAGTAACTTTTTTTATTTGATCGCTTAAAGAATTAATTACATTATGATCACCATGTCTTTTCGCCGAATCAAACATATCTTTTATAGTTTGCAGTTCACGATCTTTAAATACAGTAACCTGCGGAAATATAGGAATATAGTCTTCAGGTAAATCACGAAGTATAGTATCCTTCAGAAATACTTTTTGCTTTTCACTAATAACAGTAGTTCCTGCAGCCATATCACCAATACGCTGACCGTTTCCTTTAATAAGAATTGCAAGTACTGCAATTCCACCTGAAGAAAGTGAGACATCAATTATCCTCAATATCCATCGAATAAAGTAACTTGAAAAGTTAGGCTTTGATCCATCTAATTTTACGACGCGAATTTTCATCAAATTTTTACCTACCGTCTTTCCATCCATCAATGTCTCCATGAGTAAATAATACAAAAAAGCAGGTAAGCTCATAATCATATAAATCGCCCAAGCATCTTCGAAATCGATGTCGAGTGATAATAACAACAAGATCATAAGAATTAAGTATATGACTATGATAAAACTGTCTATGATATAAGCCAACATACGATCGCCAAGATGCGCTGCATTCTGAGTAATATTAATATTTTGAGCAGTTTCTATTTGAAATTGTTCCATATTTTAGTTCCTTTGAATGTAAGGTTTGATTTTATGAAGTCACGAATTACCTTACACTTTTAAATTACCATCAAATTTTAATTTCTCTTTGTGCGGCTACTAAATATTTTTCTCTATTCCACAACAAAAGTAGATAATATTAGTTCTAACAACACGAATCAAAAATAATCTCACAAACCCTATATTAGATGCGAGAAGCAGCTTTCGTAAAACGGAATAAGGATAAATGGCTGGTTTTTGAAAACGCTCTTTCGAAGAAAACGGTAATAGAGCCTGATGTATTGTCTGACCTTTATATAGAAATTACAGATCATTTAAGTTTTGCCAAAACTTTTTATTCCGGTAGTAATACGGAGTACTATTTGAATTCATTAGCATCTCAGGCACATCAACAGATTTACAAAACCAAAAAAGAATCAAAAAACAGAATTATAAGTTTTTGGATAGTTGAGTTTCCTACCATGTTTTATTACCATCATAGAGAGCTTTTAATTGCTTTTTTAGTATTTACTTTTTTTGTTGCTGTAGGTGTATTTTCATCAGCCAATGATGGAGATTTTGTACGTTCTATTTTAGGAGATGGCTATGTGAATATGACCCTTGAAAATATAGAGAATAATGACCCCATGGCCGTTTATAAGCAAATGGGAGAAGTAAATATGTTCTTAGGAATTACGATCAATAATATTCGCGTGGCCTTAATAGCTTTCGCTTACGGTATAATGCTAGGCATTGGCACTTTAATGGTGATGCTGCAAAACGGCATTATGTTGGGCAGTTTTCAATATTTTTTTTACGAAAAAGGACTTCTTTGGGAATCTGTTCGAACCATTTGGATACATGGCACTATTGAAATATCAGTTATTATTATTGCTGGTTGTGCAGGCTTAGTGCTGGCCAACGGAATGCTCTTTCCTGGCACCTATACAAGACTAGAATCCTTTAAAAGAGGGGTTATAAACGGTTTGAAAATTATGCTCAGCACGGTCCCCTTTTTTATTATTGCAGGCTTTCTTGAAGGTTTCGTCACACGACATACCGAAATGCCAGATTGGTTGGCAATAATTATTATAGCAGGCTCACTAGCACTAATTTTATTTTACTACGTTATATATCCATACCAACTACACAAAAAAAGCAAAATCATATGAACACCAAGTACATAGAGTTTAAAAAGAAACGTGAATTAGGTGATATTTTAACTGATACTTTTGGGTTTTTAAGAACAGAATTTAAACCAATTTTAGCTACATTTTTTAAAATAGTTGGCCCCTATCTGCTAGTGGTAGCAATAGCTTTTGGCATGTACTTGTACTCCTTAGGTTCCATATTAGATTTTAATGTTGAGAGCTCAAACGAGGCTTTTGACACCGCAACAGCAGTAGTATCCGTATTACTTCTGTTAGTTTCAGCAATTGCCGCAGCGGCATTATCTCAAGCTTCAATTTTATACTACATTGAATCATATATTGAAAATAATGGTGAAACCAATTTTAATGAAATCAAAAGTAAAGTATACAAGAATTTCTGGAGTTTTATTGGGCTTGGGTTCTTGGTAGGTCTTTCAGTTATCATTGGGTTTATCTTTTGTTTTATTCCCGGTATTTATCTATACGTACCGCTTTCTTTGACGTTTGCAATTCTAGTTTTTGGCAAAAAAGAGGCTCTAGATGCCTATAATTATAGTTTTACACTTATTAAGGATGAATGGTGGATCACCTTTGCAACCCTTTTTGTGATAGGTATAATAGTAGGTATCGCAGGATTCGCATTTAATCTGCCAGCTACCATATATAGCTGGATGAAACTAGGAATATTATCTGGTGAAGTTGATCCAGAAATAGGGATTATGGATATGTATGACCCTATTGCTATCTTCTTAAATGTCTTTGCATTTATCTTTAAATTAGTGCTCAATTTGATAAGCATAGTAGCGGGTGTATTGATCTACTTCAACCTCAACGAAAAAAAGAACTTTACAGGCACCTACGAACGTATTCAAAACTTGGGCGAAGACACCGAAAACGAATAGACATTTTTTATCCATTCTCCAGCAAGAGACATCACTATCAATGCATAAATCTATTTTCATCTTAATGTTGAGTTTTCTTACCTATTTCTCCATGGTAAGCCAGCAAGATTCAACCTTGATAAAATACGATACTTCAACTATAGATATAAAGAAGATTTCTGCTGAAGATTTGCAAGAATATCATGACGATCCTAAATTCAATTATGAAATTATAAATACAGAGATCGGTTGGTGGGAAGATCTTAAAACCTGGATAGGAAATCATTTTTTACGTTTTTTCGAAATGGTCTTTGGTGTAGGAGAAGCGGTAGGTGCATTTGCCTTTTTTCTAAAAATAGTCCCCTATATTCTTTTACTAGTATTGCTTTATCTTCTAATTCGGTTTTTTATCAATGTCAATGCGCAATCTCTAATTCACAATAGAAGAAATGAAAATATGGTCTCTTTATCTGAAGATGAGCATATTATTAAAAATGAAGATATTCAACAGTTAATTCAGAAAGCTATCGCAGAGAAAAATTATCGTTTAGCGATCCGCTATTATTATCTGAATATCTTAAAATCAATGTCAAACAAGGAGATTATTTCTTGGGAAATTCAGAAAACCAATTACGATTACTTGAATGAAATTAAAGCTTTAGAACTCAAACAACCTTTCACTAAAATAACACGTTTATATGACTATGTCTGGTACGGCGACTTTGGCATTGATGAACCCAGCTTTTTAAAAGCTCAAGCGAACTTTAGCGATTTGCATAAAAAACTAGGCGATGGGTAAGAAAGGTAACATATATATCATTTTAACTGTAATTACATTGGCCTTGTTGATGTTGCTGCAGTACAACAAACCCAAAGAAATCAACTGGTTTCCTTCGTATGTGGCGCAACATAAGATTCCCTATGGTACGTATGTGTTGAATGATCTAATGACAAAATTATTTCCTAAGGTCGTTGAACAAATTAGTGTGCCTCCTTTTGAGTTTCTTAACGACAACTATGATGCAGTAGGCACCTATTTTATGGTAAATCAATCTGTAGCATTCGGCGATGCAGAATTGGAAGCATTATTAGATTGGACTTCTGAAGGAAATACGCTGTTTATTGCTTCCGGTTCATTTGAAGAAAAGTTGTTAGATACCTTACATCTTGAAACATCAGGACTGTTTGGGGGATTTGGTGAAAAGCAGAATCAACTTCATGCTTTAGTACACCCGAATCTAAAGCCCGACAAAACATACCCCTTTGAAAAAGATAGTTATATAAATTTCTTTCAGTCCATAGATACTTTAAACACTACTGTTTTAGGCGTCGTAGATAGTTATAATGAAGAAGAATCTATTGAGAAAAAACATTTCAATGTAGTACAGCAAGCATTCGGTCAGGGTAAGATTATACTATCAACCTTTCCTAAAGCCTTTACAAATTATTTTATTCTAAAGGATACTAATAAGGATTATACCTCAGGCTTATTATCATATATTGATGGCTCAAAACCTATTTATATGGATAATCATTATAAATCAGGAAAGAGTTTTTATACCTCGCCAATGCACATTTTTCTGAATAACAAAGAACTAAAATGGGCCTACTACATTGTTTTGATTGGTGCTCTTTTATATCTAATTTTTGAAGGAAAACGGAAGCAACGTGCTATTCCTATTGTGGTTCCTTTAAAAAATCAAACGATAGCTTTTACGAGGACCATTGCTGACATGTATTATGAAAAAGGACAGCAAAAAGCAATATCAGAACATAAAATCGAACAATTTTTGGAATACGTGCGATCGCATTTTTATATGGACACTTTCAAACGGGAGCAAGAGTTTTATAAAAATCTAGCCTCAAGAAGTTCGCATAGTTTTGAGGAAACACAAAAACTGTTCACGTATATAGATCGATTAAAAACACGGTCTAATATAAGTAATGAAGAACTTAAAAAACTAAATTCCACAATAGAAAAATTTAAACACAAAGCCGATGGAAAATAACCTAGAAAATGGTGAGGAACAAGAAGTAAACCCGCAAAATTCAAACGATATAAATTTTGACAATCGTATTCCACTCGAAGATCTTCAAAACGCCGTAAACGGCATCAAAAATGAACTAGCAAAGGTTATTGTTGGGCAGCAAAACTTTGTGGAACTCTTGATCGTTTCGCTATTAGTTGATGGCCATGTTCTCATCGAAGGGGTGCCAGGTATTGCAAAAACAATTACTGCAAAACTCTTTGCAAAAACCCTTAAAACGAACTTCAGCCGAATACAATTCACACCAGATTTAATGCCTAGTGATATTTTAGGCACCTCGATCTTTAATGTAAAGACCTCCGAGTTCGAATTTAAAAAAGGTCCTATTTTTTCAAATATTATCTTGATCGATGAGATCAATCGTGCACCTGCAAAAACGCAAGCGGCCATGTTTGAAACCATGGAAGAAGGACAAGTAACTATGGACGGTACGACTTACAAAATGGATACTCCATTTATGGTATTAGCTACCCAAAATCCCATAGAACAAGAAGGTACTTATGCACTACCTGAAGCACAACTAGACCGTTTTCTGTTCAAGATAAAAGTGGAGTACCCTTCGCTAGAAGAAGAAATACAAATCATTCAAACTCACCATGAGCGCAAGGGTTCTGAACCACAAACACTAATCAAAGATGTTATAACTCCCGCGCAATTAGTAGATTTTAGATCGAAAATACAAGATGTAATTGTTGAGGAAAAAATCATCAAATATATTGCTGATGTGATTAGTAAAACAAGAAACCATCCGCACTTGTATTTAGGCGGATCACCAAGAGCATCTATTGCTACCTTAAATGCAGCTAAAGCATTTGCAGCAATCAACGGAAGAGATTTTGTAATACCTGAAGACATTAAAAAAGCGTTGGTTCCGGTATTGAATCATAGAGTTATTCTAACTCCAGAACGTGAGATGGAAGGTATGACAGCAGAAAGCGTAATACATATGATTATGGAATCCGTTGAGATACCCAGATAGCAAATGCAGTTTATAAAATCACTTTACATACACAACTCTTTTTTTAGGTATATCGCCATTTTGGCCGCATGCTTTATGCTCTCATATTGGATACCTGAGCTTTATCCTATAGCGTGGCTGTTAATACTCGTACTGCTCTCACTTTTTCTTGTTGACATCTACTTGCTCTATACAAAAAGTAGGGGTGTCGAAGCTTCGCGAACCTTACCACAAAAATTATCGAATAGTGATTTCAACCCTATCAACTTTACGTTTCAATCCTTTTATCCTTTTAAAACTTACATTTCGGTAATTGACGAATTGCCTACTCAATTTCAAAAACGAGATTTTGAATATACCACGAGTCTAACAAATAAAGAAAAACAGGCGTATGAGTATTCCGTTCGTCCAGTAGAGCGTGGTGAGTATGTTTTTGGCAACCTAAATATTTATGCTTCTAGTCCATTGCGAATTATAAAACGACGGTTTGTCTTTCAAAAAGATCAAATGGTACCGGTATACCCAAGTATCATTCAAATGCAGCAGTATGATTTTCTTGCAATTAGTAATAACCTTTCAGAATTCGGATTAAAAAAAATACGCCGTATTGGTCATACCCAAGAATTTGAACAAATTAAGGAATATATTCAAGGTGACGATTTCAGAACTGTTAACTGGAAAGCTACAGCCAAAAATGACCGGCTAATGGTCAATCAATACCAAGATGAAAAATCACAACCCATTTACTCCATTATTGATACAGGGCGTGTTATGAAAATGCCATTCAACGAGTTAAAATTATTAGATTATGCAATCAATGCTACCTTGGCATTCTCAAATGTGGCATTAAAACGAAATGATAAAACGGGCATGGTTGCCTTTTCTAAAAAAATAGAAACCTACGTTCCGGCTATTCAAAAAATGAGTCATTTGAACACCGTTTTAGAGAAGCTCTACAACATAAAGACAGAATACACCGATTCTGATTTCGGAATGCTCTACGCGCATGTAAAGCGTAAAATAAATCATCGCAGTCTTCTTATACTGTACACTAATTTCGAACATATATCAGCTATGCGTCGGCAACTTCCATTTTTATTAGCCATTGCAAAAAAACATGTGCTAATGGTCGTCTTCTTTGAAAATACAGAGTTAGAAGAAATGATTGCCGCAGACGCAGAAGATTTACAGTCTATTTATCATAAAACTATTGCAGAAAAGTTTTCTCTTGAAAAACGTTTGATGCAGAAGGAATTACAACAATACGGCATACAAACCATCCTAACCAAACCAGAGAACTTGACTGTAAATACGATTAACAAGTATTTAGAGATCAAGGCAAGAGGGTTGTTATGATTCGAATAGACAAGAGACAGGAAATATGAAAAATGTTATCGGGAGAGCAGTCGAAGGGCTACAACGCTAAAAAAGCACAAACATAAACACAAGTTCAAACTCAAAAAAAGTAGTCCCATTTTTCATCTTCTATTTTCCAACTTTTATTTTCCATCTTCCATCTTCCATCTTCCGTCCTCTTCGACCTTCCGTCTTCAAATCAAAATCAATCCTAAATTCATATCTTCCACGACTGGTGATAATCATTTCTTTGGTTATATTAAAAATCCTGTCCATATGAATAGTATAAAAAAGACAATTTCTTGTGCCTTAATAGCACTTTTTACACTTGCCTTAACAACACTAAGCGCTCAAACCTATGCCAAAAATGGTATGGTAGTCTCCTCTAGCAAAGGTTCTTCAGAAGTCGGTGTCGCAATTTTAAAGAAAGGCGGAAATGCTATTGACGCAGCCGTAGCAACTGCATTTTCTTTAGCAGTAACGCATCCTTCAGCGGGTAATATCGGAGGAGGAGGGTTTATTGTTTTTATGAATTCCGAAGGGAAAACTACTACCATTGACTTTCGCGAAAAAGCACCATTGGCAGCTACAAACGAAATGTATTTAGATACAGAAGGCAAGCTTATTGATGGTATTAATCATGAGACAGCAAAAGCTATTGGAGTCCCAGGTACAGTCGCAGGCCTGTACTACGCTCATGGCAAATATGGAAAACTCCCTTGGAAGGATGTTGTGCAACCAGCGGTCAATCAAGCTAAAAATGGATTCTCTTTCAATTGGTCGTTGTTCAATGCTGCCAATCATTTTACAGAGGAAGGAAATTCTAATGCCTTTATGGATGGTTATTTCAGAAATGCACAAGGTGTGGTGCCACAACCGAACGAAACATGGAAGCAACCCGCACTAGCCGAAACCCTGATTTTAATTCGCGATAAAGGTCGTGACGGATTCTACAAAGGAAAAACCGCCAAAAAGATTGTCGGTTTTATGAAAAAGAACGACGGTATTATTTCCAAAAAAGATTTAATAAAATACCAAGCGATTGAAAGAACACCCATAAAAGGAAGTTATAAAGGCTATGACATTTACGGTATGCCACCACCAAGTTCTGGAGGCATAGCCTTGGTTGAAATGATGAATTTGATGGAGCTGGCCGACTTGAAATCCTTAGAATTCAACTCCGCGGCACATTTGCATTTGGTTGCTGAAGCGATGCGCAGAGCCTTTGCCGATCGTGCAGAACATTTGGGTGATCCTGATTTTAATTTAAATATGCCTTTAAATAAGTTGACTTCTAAGGAGTTCGCTAAAAAACGATTCCAAGAAATTGATATGGCGAAAGCTTCAGTAAGTGATTCAAGTAAATTTGGTCGCTTGTATGATAGTGAGAATACTACGCATCTCTCAACAATGGACAAACAAGGTAATGCGGTATCACTTACCTACACTTTAGAGTATAGCTACGGATCACAACTAGGTTCCAAAGAATTAGGGTTTATTTTTAATAATGAAATGGGTGATTTTAATCCACAGCCTGGCATCACTAAAAGCAACGGACAAATTGGTACAGCCCCAAATTTGGTCGCACCAGAAAAAAGAATGCTTTCAAGTATGACGCCCACTATAGTTGGAAAAAATGGCAAACCCTACCTCGTTATTGGCAGCCCCGGCGGAAGAACGATTATAAATACCGTATTTCAAACAGTACTCAATGTACTTGAATTCGAGATGCCTGTTGATAAGGCCATTGAGGCTTTAAAAATTCATCATCAATGGCTACCTGATCAGATCATTTATGAAAAATATTTACTATCACCTGATACCCGAAAAGCCCTTGAAGCCATGGGTCATACGTTAAAAGAAAGAAAGAATATGGGCGCCTTAATGGGGATTACCTATGACGCAGAAAAAATGATTTTTACAGGTGCTTCTGACTCCGCACAACCAGATAGCGGAGCTGTTGGCTATTAATATAAAATAGATCCGCGTGAATTAAAAGGGCAGTCCTAATTGGATTGCATGTCGCAACTATTTAAACACAACCTTAGATTCAATATGGAATTAAGAATAATTCTAATTTTTCTTTACATTTTACTTTCAGGATGCTCTGCAAATGATGATACACCGTCAACACCACCAGTTGACCATATTAAATACTTCGGTTTCACCCTTGTAGACGCCAATTGGGACGACCCCACAGATGCTGAAAACAAAACCAACTATAGCGATGAAGTAGCTACTTTCTCCAATATGGCAGATATATTGGTAGTAGATCCTTCAGACGAAATCGTTGGCAGGCTGAATGCCATGGAGGCATTTCAAATGAAAAGTATACTGCACCTCCACGAACTATTTTTTGAAGTGGAAGGCGCCAATGCTCCATCAGGCACAAACTATCGGCTACGCCCTGACGCCCAAGAGCGATGGGATATGTTTCTCGGCAACAACTCACTATATGTTCATCAAGATAAGATACAAGCACTTTACATAGGAGAAGAACCCACTTGGAACGGTATTTCATTTACCGAATTAAAAAAGGTTTCTGATTATGTAAAAACTACGATACCGAATATTACGGTTATGGTGGTCGAGGCTTATCCAGCCCTAAATGACTTACAAATTCCGGAATCTGTTGATTGGGTAGGGTTTGACCATTACTTCATAAAAGACCCGAAAAATAACGCGGTATTTATGTCAGAATTAAACGTTCTCAAATCAAAATTATCCGAAGAACAAAAACTGATTTTGATATTAGATTCGCATTATATCGATTTCGCACATGGTGATTTAGGTGGAATCTCACTTAACGAAATGGCAGCGGTTGCGAATAGTTATTATGAGTTGGCAAAATCTGAACCTAAAACCATTGCGCTTTTAGGGTATTTTTGGCCAAGTGGCTTCGACGCCCCAAATTCAATCGGTGCGCGTCATATGCCTGATCCTGCAAAGAAGGCGTACATAAGAATAGGAAAAGAAATTACAGGTAAGTAGCTATAACGCTCTTTACAATCTAAAACCATTTTCAAAGCACATATGGCATATTACAAAACACGTTAAAAAGAAAAACGCCAAGCAACCGCTTGGCGTTTTGTATAAAAGTTATATGCTACTTATTTAGCTAATTGTCGATTTAATCTTCTTTGTTGTGATTTTCTGTAATTTAATATTTTAATATACTGTAACGCTTCTCTCTCTGCGTAATCAGAGTATGATCGTTGTGCCCAGCTTAATGCCTTATCTAAATCACCATTAATCTCACTAATAATAGCCATATTATAACAAGCGCGACCAGCAATTTTACCATCAGGATTTGAAACTTCTTGTTCCCACAATTCTGCAGCACTATTCCATTGACCACTTTGTGCTCTTCGCATACCAATTTCAAAGTTATTGGTGCCTTTCACGAAATAATTGCGAGTCACCCTTCTTTTATAAGGAGTGATGCGCCCTGCATAATAATTTCCAACCTGACTGCTAGTTTCTACTACGGCTTCTTTTCTATTCAAAACTGTTTTTATTGCTTTTACAGGGTTCAATCCTCTACCTGTATTAACCAAATTATCATTGAAAGCATATTCATCTAATATTTGTTTTGTTGCAGGATCATAAATCCGCCATCCGTTTTGAATATTAGTACGTAATGTAATTTCTATAGCCGGTACTTTAGCTTTAATTCCTAATGGATTAGGAATTTCCATTTCTGTTGCTTGAACGGAAGCTTTGGTATCTGTATCATAAAAAGAAAGTGAAAATAAAACATCAACACCATTATCATCACAAATCTTTTCTACTTGCGCCCAAGTTAAGGTCGCCGGTAATACACCCAAACCTTTTTGAATTTCGGGAATGTTCTCTAATATCTCAACACTTTCAAACCGTTGCAAACGCTCTAGTTCAGATTGCACGGAAGCCAAAGCAGCTTCTGCACCATGCTTATCTAAATTTTTGCCTTCTGCAGATAAAATCTTATCTACGGTATCAAGTCCGCCATTTCCTTCAGCAGGTAAGCTTCTATTGATAATTCCGATATGTTGTACATCAGATGCAATGTGAACGGGAGCAGGCTCTACCGCGCTCATCGTTAGTTGGTTGGTGGCACTACAAGAAGCTATTAAAACGCTGATACTTGCAAATGCCAAAATTCGGTTTAAAATTTTCATGGGTTGTAGGTCTAAAGGTTAACTAATGATTTGTGAAACTTTTAAGCTAAAATGCTTATTATCAAACAGGTAATTTATAAAATTATTGTGTTTAAGCCTTTTAAATCACTTAAAAATCAAGTCTATTTTACTTGGTGAGTATTTAGGGGCAAATCGGTATGCCTAAAACAGAACAAATCTTATATTTACCACAAATAATCAAAGAAACATTCTAAATGATCATTGAACCAAGAACTCGAGGATTTATATGTACTACAGCACACCCCAAAGGCTGCGAACAAAATATTTTAAACCAGATTAACTACGTCAAATCAAAAGACCCTGTTGAAAGCGGTAAAAAAGTTTTGGTGATTGGTGCCTCTACCGGTTTTGGCGTTGCATCTCGAATTACAAGCGCTTTTGCTTCAAAAGCTGCAACTATAGGAGTCTTTTTTGAAAAACCGCCGTCGGAAGGAAGAACTGCCTCTGCCGGTTGGTATAATACCGCTGCCTTCGAAAAGGAAGCTCATAAAGAGGGACTCTATGCTAAAAGCATCAATGGTGATGCCTTTTCAAACGAAATCAAAGAAAAGACGATTGCATTGATAAAAGCTGATTTGGGTGAAATTGATTTGTTGATCTATAGTCTTGCATCCCCAGTTCGAACGCACCCTGCGACTGGAAAGCGCTTTAAGTCTACCTTAAAACCTATTGGCAACTCCTACACGAATAAAACTGTTGACTTTCATACCGGTGAGGTAAAAGAAATTACTATAGAACCTGCTGAAGGAGATGATATTGAAAATACGGTGACCGTCATGGGCGGCGAAGATTGGGAAATGTGGGTAAGCGCATTAAAAGAAAACAACTTACTTTCTGCTGATTTTAAAACCGTTGCCTATTCTTATATAGGCCCAAAACTAACAGAGCCAGTATATCGAAAAGGGACGATTGGTATGGCTAAAGATCATTTAGAAAAAACTGCCTTCACCATCACAGATTCTTTAAGAAACATTAATGGTAAAGCCTACGTTTCAGTAAACAAAGCCCTAGTTACACAATCAAGTTCTGCGATACCTGTAATTCCGCTATATATTTCGTTGCTGTATAAGATTATGAAAGAAAAAGGTTTACAAGAGGGATGTATTGAGCAAATTTACAGACTGTTTAGCGAACGATTGTACCAAAATACGATTCCTACTGACGATCAAGAACGTATACGAATTGATGATTGGGAAATGCGTGCAGATGTACAATCAGAAGTAGCCAAATTATGGGAACAAGCAACTACCGAAAACCTGACCGCTATTGGAGATTTAGCAGGCTATAAAACGGAGTTTTTCAATCTGTTCGGTTTCAATTTTGATGAAATTGATTATGACCAAGATGCTAACGAAATGGTTGATATACCAGGTTTGGTTTAGCACCTCAGTAGTACCTTATTGTAATTAGCAATCAAAAACCCCAGATAGTTTCTGGGGTTTTTTTGTATTTGAGAATACTTCAGTTTGAACTCAGCTCTTTATCTAGTTACTGGCGTAATCAAGATATTTCGAA
>RCNE010001436.1_pt1 | contig 12911 bp, 13 predicted proteins | sample 2041361 | NCBI WGS metagenome assembly RCNE01 (sample SAMN09708229, study PRJNA481090) | Marine sediment metagenome, whole genome shotgun sequencing project.
TCTTTAGACTTTAAAACACCAAATATGGTATATAAATTAACAGCGTAAATTCAATTTTAACCTGTAGCCATATTTCAGGACAAGACATATGAAAAAAATGAAAAATTCCATCTCTATTTTATTTCTGTTTCTTCTTATTTCTTGTTCAAATGAAAAGAACCTAGAGGGTTATTGGTATGGAGGGTTCAAATTTGATAATGACAGAACTCCAACTCTGGTAAAGTTTGAAAATAATACCTTTATTGACTTTTTTAGCGCTTTTAATGATACTATTGTTTATAAAAGTAATGGAAATAAAATTTACTTTAAAAACAGTTTTAACGAAAAGAGTGAACTCAAAATTAAATTAAAAGATAATGAATTATCAACTTATGAATCCAACTCTGATTCTTTAATTATTACTCTAAAAAGGAGAGTATCTGACAATTATATTTTCGACTACTTAAATGATAAGGATTTAGTTATAAATTTACCTGACGGAAATGGTGTAGAGAGAACTCTTGGTCAACATGCATATCTAAAAAAACCATTATATCTTACCCATAAACTTAATAAGTTAACGGCTAATTTTTTAGATACGTCCGTAACTGTGGATTCGGACTATCATAAATTTTTATTTTCCAAATTGGATTTGATGCACGAATATGATAAACACTCCAGCATAATATCACTTATAGCGGATAAAGATTTGAAAATATCTGACGTAAATCTTCTAACAACACAACTACGAATATTTGGATTTTCGCGAATACGCTATCTACTTAAATCAGAATCTTATGAAAAAGTAAATACCATTGACTTTAGATTAAAAGCATTAACTGAAAACGAATATGACATTTATAATATCAAAGAAAACTTGAGAATCCCTTCTCCACCATCCTATATGGAGTATATAGCAAAATCTAAAGACAAGCTGCAACTAATTGAGGTCGAAGGTGATAGAATAAAACTTAAGGATAGCATATTGACAGAAAATGATTTTTTAAAACTTCTAATACCCCAAATGACTTCAGAGTCAGATATAAATTTTACATATTACATGACCGATGGGTCAACCTATCAAGATTTTATTCATTTTAACGACGTTATTTTGAATGCTATATATAATGTAAGGGATAAATATTTAATGAATAAATATGGCGTAAAATATAGTAGGACGAGTGGATTTGGTAATGAAAAAAATAAGGAAGCTCAAACTAAACATCCTTTGAAGCTATACCGACTAAATATAGAAGAATATAAAAAATTAAAATACAACCTGTAACACCGTGTATAATTAATTGCTGAAAGTGGATAAAGAGTGTCTCGGAAATCCTAGCGGATTTCCTTACTCATGCCCTTTTTGTTATCTTAGTCGCTTACGCAACTAACCATACACCAACCGTTCTACGCAATTTGACCAAAACAACAAAATGAATTTAAAAGCTTACACTTTATGCTTGCTTATTGCATTTCTTATTTCTTGTAAAACTGGAGAAAAAAATGTTACAAATAAAAAAATTGAATTAACTGAAAATACTCAAAAATTCAACCAAACAACTAACCTTGAACAATCTGTTAAAACAGTTGATATTGATTGTAAAAATGTAGCTGAAATTTTAGATAAAATTTATGAGCTTGACCAAAATATGAGATTAAATGGAAAGTATAATCCACAAATTGACATACAGAATCTATCTAAAGTAATAAGTGTTATTAAAAAATGCGGAATGCCAACAACAAAAGAAGTAACAAAAAAGCAAATATTTACTATCTGGTTAGTATTTCAACACTCAGATAATGAAAGTCGGAAAGAATATTTCCCTTTATTAAAAAAAGCAGAAAAAAATGGAGATTTAAAGAAAAGTCATATTGCTTTAATGGAAGATAGAATTTTAATGACGGATGGCAAACCGCAAATTTATGGTTCTCAAATAACAGAAAATAGAGAAACTAAAAAATGGGAATTATATCAACTTGACAAACCTAAATTTGTTGACAAAAGAAGAACTGAAGTTGGTTTAGGATCTTTAAAAGAATATGTAAAAAATTGGAATATTGAATTTAATGTTGAGCAGAAAAAATAAAAACTGCGTAGAGCAACCTGTATAATTAATTGAGTATTATTATTAATCAAACACCATTTTATCAAGTTTTACCAATAAGTACTAAAACCTCCAATTAATACTCAGCTTAAATTCGTCTCTATTTATAATTGGTATAAAACTGAGTTGTTTTTTTTCTAAAAAAGGGTTCCAATTTTTGAGAGGTTCTAAAGTATACACTATATGTGTAATCAACATACCAATACCAGCACCCACTAGCACATCTGCCACCCAATGTCTATCATTTAACACTCTTAAAGCACCCGTAGCAGTTGCAAATACATATCCGCTATAAGCGAAAACAGGATGATGATCGATATACTCATAATATAACATAGTAGCATTAGAAAAAGCCAAGGTGGTATGCCCCGAAGGGAACGAGTTATAGATATATATATTATTAGGTCTTGACCTTTTTACGATAGATTTTAATGGTCTTACTAGTACAAAAGAAGCCAAGTCTATAATAAATAAATTTTTGGCTTGGTCGAACCAATGATTTTTAGACTGTAGTCCAATTATATTTGCGATGGCCAACTCTGCCATAGGCGCATATCTCAAATAATCATCTATCGTAGTTGAGAACCCTTTACCTATACCGTTTCTAATATCATTTTGAAAATTAATTTCTAACGTTTTATTGGTAATAAAGGCTCCACTAATTATCAATGACGTTGGTAGTATTGTTTTTTTAAAAAAACTTTTTTTAGGAGTTTTTTTTAGTTTAGTCGAATCTATTTGTGCACTCGAATACATAACAATCCCTAAAAGGAATAGTATGAAAATTGGTATTCTTAATTTCAGCGTTTTACTCAATGATGGCTTCTTGAATCAAACGCTGAACTTCGGTTCTAATATTTTTCATAACCAACTTGGTATTATTAGATGATGGGTATACCCTATTAGATAAAAACACATACACTAATTCAGTCTCAGGGTCAGCCCATGCATACGTACCTGTATAACCACTATGACCGAAGCTTTTTGGAGATACACAGCCACAAGTAGCTTTAACATTTGGGTCTAGCTGTGGTTTATCAAAGCCTAAACCTCTACGAACTCCATCACCTTCATAATAACGTTTGTTAAATTTTGGTAACGTTTCAGTTTTAAAATAACGTTTACCACCATAATAACCATTCTGCAAATAAAGTTGCATCATTTTGGCTACGTCGTTCGCATTAGAAAACAGCCCAGCATTAGCATTCACACCTCCTAAGGTAGCTGCTCCTTGATCGTGTACATAACCATGTAATAATTGTTTTCGATAAAATTTATCTATTTCAGTAGGTACGATTCTATTTGTTGGAAATTTCTCTAGAGGTTTATAAGTCAACGTTGTTGCACCTAATGGTTGGTAAAAATTTAAATCATTCATTATATTTAAACCTGTACCATATTCTTTTTCTAAATAATCTTTAAATAAGTAAAAGATCAAACCACTATATTTATATCCTTTCTTTTCTCTTAACTGAGATTTAGCAATCATCCTATAAATTGAATCTTTAAAACTAGATCGCAAAAATAAATTTCGAGCTACTTGCATACCGTATTTTTTGGTTCTTCTAACATTATAATACTCTTTTAAAGGCTCCTTAGTAACACTATCTAGTGTGGTCAAATAATACGGTATCCAAGCCTTAAATCGTCCGTAATGCGATAATGATTCTTTAATAGTGATGCTTTCCTTATCTGTATTTTTTAATACAGGCATTAAATTACCAATGGGTGTTTCAAGATCAAATTTATCCTCCTCAAACGCTTTCATAATAGGCGGCATTCCACCTAATATTTTTGTTAATGAAGCTAGATCATACAAATCGGTATTTTGTACCCTTAATTTCTTTTCGGCAGTATGATATCCAAAACTTTTACGATATACTACTTCACCCTTTCTTGCTACCAACACTTGCATCCCTGGTGCCATTTTTTCGTCTATAATTACTTTAGCAATAGAATCTATACGTTGCAATTTTTGACTACTCATCCCTACCTCTTCAGGGAAATTATAAGCTAATCTTTTTAAATTAGAAGATGTAATGCCATGCCCTAAAGCAAAATCATTATTAATAGAAACAGGTAATCTTCCTTTGGCAGAACCTGCCCCAAAAATAAGCTGTGCAGAAACATCTTGTGCAATCTTGCTATTTTGATATGACACAACCACAGCTTCAATATTGGTAAATGTTTTTATATCTAACAGACTATACGGACTTGCAAATACATCTAAAACAACATGCTTTTTTCGAGAAATTTCTTGAAGCCAAACTAATTCCTTATTTTTAAATTTAAAGCCTTTCCATGGATTTGCATTCGATTTATGATAGCCAATAATTACCAAATTATACGCTTTCAAATTATGTAATAACATATCTAGTGTCTTGCCCTTTATAACATCGACATTTGCATAATCTCTCAATCTTTCCACGAAAGTGGAATTATCAGCATCTCCCAATTTCACATAGGCAATTTTATTCTCTATTAAATCTTTAATTGGAAAAGTTGACTTATCATTTTTAACGAGAGTAATAGAATTTTTAACGAGTTTATGATGCAGCACATCATCATATATCGTACTTAAATCGGCTTGTAAATTTTCTTGCGATATCGGTTTAATCGCATACAAACCTGCCCAGTATTTCGCTTTTAATATTTTCTTAACGGAATGATTGATTCTATCTTCGGTAAGTTCGCCACTTTCTAGTGCTGCTCTAATCTTAGTAAAAGTGCCTTCTATATCGTTTGGCATCAATAAAACATCATTACCAGCTTTAATGACTTCTAAATTAATTTCAGCCGAACTAGAAAAATTTGCAGCCCCTTTCATATTTAAAGCATCTGTAAATATGAGCCCTTCGAAGCCTAATTTATTTTTAAGAACACCTGTAACAATATTTTTTGATAATGATGAAGGCAACTCTTCATTAGACTCTAATGAAGGCACGCTTAAATGCGCCACCATTACACTTGCTAAACCACTATCGAATAGTTTTTTATAAGGATACAACTCTACTGAATCTAACCTTTCTTCTGTAAAAGGAATTGAAGGTAATGCTAAATGTGAATCAACATCTGTATCTCCATGACCCGGAAAATGCTTTGCACTAGCCAACACGCCTTCGCTTTGTAGTCCCTTAGTAAAAGCAATGGCTTTATTCGCAACATTTTCGGGACTTTCACCAAAAGAGCGATTGCCAATAATTGGATTGGCAGGATTTATATTCACATCGACCACTGGGGCAAAATTCACATGAATTCCTAATCGTTTTGCATGTTTACCTAAGTGTTTACCAAAATCTTGTACTAATTTATCATCTTGAATGGCACCCAATGCCATATTCCAAGGAAAACGATATGTATTATCTAAACGCATGTCGAGCCCCCATTCACCATCAAAACCTATCATTAAAGGGACTTTAGAAAATCCTTGAAAACGGTTGGTCAATGCTGCTTGTTTTGTTGGTGTGCCTTGAAAAAATATGAGTCCGCCAATCTCATATTTTTTTATCAGTCTATCTATGTATACCTCATGTTTTACATCTTTATTAGAATAGGCAGGCATCATAAACAATTGACCAATTTTTTGATCTATTGTCATTGATTGCATAATACTATCTACCCATTGCTCTTGCGCTCTGGTATCTAGCTTCATTAAAGGATCTATATTTTGAGCTAGAAGTATTGTTAAACTAAAGAAGAATAATAGTGTACAATGGTATTTTTTAATATGCATATGTCTTATCAATCTAATCTATTTGTTATTTGTTTATTATCATGAGATACTGAAACTAGTTCAGCACAACGCTACGCTTGTTTTAAAAATTTAGCATGCCAACTCTCACTTGCTTTTATCTCCCAAGCAGAAAAAAGTTCAGCTTTTGATGCTATCATATTATTAAATACCAAGGTATTTGCTGTGATTTTTTCAAGCTTTGCATACTCTTTAAATTGAGTCATAGAAACTGTATTGATATTATCACCATCTTTAAAAGTAATATTCATTTTATTTAATAAATCTACTTGTAATTCTTCTTGCAATTGCTTTATAATATGTACCGAAGCATCAATAGAACAACCCGAAACATCATTATACTTTTCATCTACTGATAATACAATAAATTGGTTGTACTTAATTAAAAAAGAAGCTTTTAAATCATCTCCATGTCGTTTCCAGTGGTGTACAAAGGGAGTCAATTTTTCTTCAATTTCTTTGCCTTCAATAGCTGTAAAGGCTCTATCGGCTTGGTACACCCAAACTCTAGAACTATCGGGTAATGTATTAAAATCAACAAACATATTAACTCAATTTATTATTAAAACTACGCAATTTTATAGCTGTTAATACTTTCTTTGTATATAACGGAAAATCGGCATTTTGGATCCATGAATAATAGCCTTTATCTTTTTCTAAAATGTCTTTTACTTTTTTACCTTTATACTTACCAAACGTAAAAATTTCGTCTTCGTCTTCATCATACATTAGAAAACCTGCAAAATCGGCTCTTTTTTTATGAGTAGAAAACTCACTTAAAAATTTTATATTGTTTTCGATATCATCATATCGATCTAATTGCGACTTTAAAATTTCGTAGGTAGCATTGGTATCAGCTTCCGCGGAATGTGCATTTTCAAGATCTTTATCACAATAAAATTTATAGCCAGCACTTAAAGTACGTTGCTCTTTTTTATGAAAAATAACCTGTACATCTACCGCTACCCTATTCTTCATATCAAAATCTATACCAGCACGCAACATTTCTTCGGCTAATAACGGAATATCAAAACGATTAGAATTAAAACCTGCCAAATCGCAACCAGTTATCATATTACTTACTTCTTCGGCGAGTTCATTAAAAGTAGGCTCAGTTACTACTTTTTCATTAGAAATACCATGAATTGCCACCACCTCAGCTGGTATTTCCATTTCGGGGTTTACCAACCACGTTTTGCTTTCTTTATTACCATTTGGAAACACTTTTAAAATAGAAATTTCTACAATTCTATCTTTAGCAATGTTAATACCAGTAGTTTCTAAATCAAAAAATACGATTGGTTTTACGAGTTTTAATTCCATCTAAAAAATTTAATCTCAAAGATACACTATGTCAAAAATTTAATAAACAATTTTAACGTTTGGTTTTTTACGACTTGTTAACGTATTTTGAACAACTATGAGTACAGTTTGGTTTGCTTTTAAAAAAAATTTCGGCGACCTTCGCTTACTTGTTCTGAACTTGTTTCAGTATCATACGATATAGTTTATTAAAAGAACCATGTCTAAACGTTGTGCTTAATTTAAACAAACTGTTATAGAAGATGATTAAAAAGCTTCAAAATAATGATATAGAAATATCTAAAAAAATACGTTCAGTTTTTCAAGTATCATATAAGATAGAGGCTAAATTATTACGTGCTATTGATTTTCCTCCCTTAAAGAGACCACTTGAAAGTTATATAAACAGTAACACAGAGTTTTTTGGATACCTGAAAAATAAAGAACTAGCAGGAGTAATTGAAATCGAACATAACGATAACTATACACATATTAATAGTTTGGTTATAGATCCAACGTTTTTTAGGCAAGGAATTGCTAGAAAATTAATAGAATTCGTTTTCAATACATTTGATTCGAATCTATTTGTCGTTGAAACTGGACTGGAGAATGGACCCGCCACTGAACTGTATAAAAAATTTGATTTCAAAGAGGTTAAACAATGGAACACTGACCACGGAATTAGAAAAATAAGATTTGAGCGGAGAATAAATAACTAAGCACAACACCATATAAAATTAATTGCTTGAACAACACAACCAATCTTATACCAACCGATAAGCCTAGCTAAAATTCATCCAACAAAAAAGGACTGCCTCTCCAGGCAGCCCAACCATTTTACAAAAAAATGGAAAACAACTCAATCTTTATATCTTATACCAATTTAACTACTGATGTTACCACCAGAAGAACTATTTTTTCGTACCACTTCAGGGTCACCCGAACATCTAATATTTCCTCCGCTCGTTGCTTTAGCGTCTAACTCATGACTAGCATACACCGACATCACAGAACCACTCGTTGCTCTAGCCTCACAAATTTTTGCTTCTAAGTCTTTTGCCTTTACATTAGCACCACTTGTTGAAGAAGCATCTAATTTTTGAGTTCTTCCGCTTAAGCGAATATTAGAACCACTTGTTGCACTACAAGAAGTACTTTCGGTATCTAATGCTAATCTTACATTCGCGCCACTTGTTGTTTTAATAATAAAATCTTCGGCCTTTATGGTGTTTTCTGAAGTTACCGATGAACCACTCGTCGCTCTTATTTTATGTATTTCATTTGCTGTTACATACACCGTTCTTTTTTTAGAACTATAAATATTCTTATCAGAATAAATACGCAACACACCGTCTTCTACTTCGGTACGGATGATATCGTGTAAATTCTCATCCGCTTCTAGCGTTAATGAGACATTAGAACCCATAGTTAATTTTACATCTATACCATGACTTGCGTGAATGGCATCAAAATCTGATGAGATGTTACGATTTTGTGTTACTACATTTCTATCGCCTTTTACTCCGTCTACTAAAAAACAAGAAGTTGTTAGAAAAAGTAGCGTTACTGCGAAAATTTTTGAAATTGTCTTCATAATCTTTAATTTTTATACCGATGGCTCGGAAGTTAGTATTAGTTGATTCTTGGCTTTGTTTGGTTAATTATGGTTCAAATTTGACCTAAAAATCAACTTTTAACTATTTTTTATAACTCAACTGTAACTTTTACAGGATGAATTGTTATTAATGCAAACTAACTACTTTGGCTAGCTTCCAATTAGTATCTATTTGTTTCCAAAAAAGGATGAATTTAGATGGTTTTGACGTGCTCTTTTCTATTAAATTATTGAATTTATGATAGCCTATAACTACAACACCGTAGTTTGGTATTTTGTGAATTTCAACACTATCAGCAACAAGATCTCTAGTTACTTTACCACATATATTCTTTTTAATAGCTTCTATTATTTCTTTTTTAGAAGTTGACAAACCACCACCATCATGAAAAAATTCAATTTCCTCGGCATAAAAAGATGCATGCTTTTCTAAATTATCGGTACATGTATTATACGCATCAAACAGTTCTTTGTCTAGTCCTAAAATAGTTTTATAGAGTTCTGATGTTTTTTCCAATTGTGCAAACATCGAAAATGACGTAAAAAGGAATACAATAAATAAGTTCGACTTATTCATTTTTATTTAATTATTAATCCGTTTTCATCAAGCTTAATTTCAGCTTTTTCACCATTATCATTAATTTCAATTTTCAAACTATCTCTATTGATATTAACTTTCACACCATTTTTTTCATCTTCATTATCTGGGTCACTATTATCTTCATATTTCCAACCCTCTCCTTTTTCATCTTTACAGTCTAAACACTTTAGTCCGTCTTCGGTCATTATAAATTGTTGTTCAGATAAGTCTCTGCTGTGCATATCATTTGTGGTACGAATATTATATTTTATAAATGCTCTTGTAGACTCGTCGAAATAAACAACCTTATCTATAGGGATGTAAATGGTTACTAATAATTCTTGATCTCTGAATGGAAACTTTGTATCTGTTAAAAAGTATTCATTTAACATCAATTTATCATCTTGCATTTTAAAATCATAATCGATGATACTTGCATTATCTTTGGCTAAATCTCTACTTCTGCCTTGTGCTTTCTTTCTAACTTTTATATAGGTTTCTGTGCTATCTGACACCTTAACATCAAACCGTACATTTGTATAGAAAAATTTCTCATTGTCATTTTCATCAAAGATATATCTAAAACCAAACCTTCTACGCATCGTTTCTCCACTTGCAAAATTATTTTCGTCACTCATTCTAATGGTCAACGTATCTATTTGCTCTAAATAAATGGCAGTGGTTTCGGTTACAGTCCCTTGTCTTGCAAACTCTGCTCCTTGTCTTAACCCTATATAAATAGATGCTAATAAAGCGATAATCCAAATACCGAGTAATACAAACTTTCCTGTTCTACTCATTGCTTTCGATTTGCTCGAAATAATAAACAAGCCTAAAAAGAAGAGCATCAAAAAAGGGATTCCGATAAGTACTAAGGCAATTAATGAAATAATCCATGTAGAAATGCCTGTTGGGTTCATAACTTGGAGGCCTTCATTAAATATAGTGTCTACGCCCATAAAACCAACAGCACCAGCAGTAAACAACGTAATAATTAAGCCTATAAGTGCTACTACCGAAGTAATTACAATTATAATACCTATAAATTTACCTATGATTTTAAAGAACGTTATAATGATACTACCAATAACATCAATAAGTTCTTGAATGCCAGATTTGGCACCGCTACTGCTTACTCGTTTTTTTTTTAAGGAATCAGATACATTACCCATTCCTTCTTTTACTTTTCCGCTTACATCGCTTACAGCATCTTTTACTCTTGCAGAAGCATCTTCAAATTCGGATCGTACTCTTTTCTCTATATTACTAATGTTGACAGGCTCGCCTTCCATTTGTAACTTGTCGGCAGTTGTCTTTGCCTCTGGTAGTAAAATCCATAAAATGATATATAAAATGGGACCGAAACCTAAACCAAAAGTAGCTACTAACCAGGCAATACGTATCCAAATAACATCAACATCAAAATAATAGGCAATACCCGATGATACACCACCTAAAAATTTATCATCGCCATCTCTAAACAGCTTTTTTCCTGCCGCTTTTCTTCTACTAGATGAACCACTATAACTTCTTTTAGTCTCCTCTGTAAAAAGCTCTTCATCAACCAAATAATCTTCAGGCTGTCCCATTACAGTAATAACCTCCTCAATATCAGATTCGCTCACCACTTGGCGTACATCTTTTACTCTTTCTGATAATAATTCGCCAATGCGTAATTCTATATCAGATATTATTTCGTCTCGTCCTTTAGGATCATCACTTAATGATCTACGAATCGCATCGATATATCTCTTTAATTTTTGATAAGCAACTTCATCAATATGAAAAAAGATTCCTCCTAGATTTATATTAACTGTCTTGTTCATTTTTTTGGTGGTTTTTTGCTAGTTACAATTTTTACTGCTGCTGTGAGTTCATTCCAGGTTGTATTCAATTCTTTTAAAAATAGAATGCCAGTTTCTGTTAAGGCATAGTATTTTCTTGGCGGGCCAGACGTAGATTCTTCCCATCGATAGCTTAACAAACCTGCATTTTTTAAGCGTGTAAGCAACGGGTAAATTGTACCTTCTACAACGAGCAGCTTTGCGTCTTTCAAAGTCGATAGAATCTCAGACGTATATGCATCACCTCCCTGTAATACAGAGAGAATACAGAATTCTAAAACTCCTTTTCTCATTTGTGCCTTTGTATTTTCTATCTTCATAATTCTTGTGTTCTTTTTTTAGTTCACCGTAAATAATGCTATGAGAACATTCATAACAAATACAATAATTGTGGTTAAAATTGAAATCATAATTGGGGTTTATTATTAAAGATTCTTATTTTATAAATTTAATTGTGAATGGATATTTATATGCTTCACCTCTACTTGCTTTTACTGCAGCTACAATAGTTAGTATAAATCGTATAAAAACTATAATAGCAACGATCGAGCCTACACTTAAAATTCCAAAAAGGTTATCAAAGCCCCAATTAAAATTTAAATGCCAATCGATATTATCAAAATCGTCTACATGTCGAAAGCGATTAAGTATCGAACCAAATGCAAACGGAAATGCTATTGCACCTAAAACAAAAACATACAGTACATAACTTATATTAAAATTAACAGCTTCTATACCATTCTCATCTACAAATTCACTTCTGTTTTTATTTACAGACCACATAACTAGTGGCCCTAGAATTGCTCCTAACGGGAAAACAAAACTTGCAAAAGCTGAGAGATGTGTTAGAAATGCTGTATTTTTTTCTCTTTGTGATAACATGATTGTAATTGTTTATAATACTTGTCTATGCAAATATATGGATAAAAACTAATACTATGCAATACAAAGTACTAAAAATATTCAAAATTTAACATTATTTAACATTTATCAAAGCTAAATCGCATAATTTGAAGTTAATTATTTTGAGTAAATTGTGCGAAAATAAAAAAGAAAATGCCAAAAATTACCGTAAGAAATATCAATTTCTATTTATTAGCCAAGCTTCCTTCTGCGTATATTTCGGGAGTTCGTGTACAATCTATTAATGCTACTGAAGCTGTGGCAACTGTTAAACATCGATGGATAAATCAGAACCCTTTTAACTCATTATATTGGGCAGTACAAGGCATGACTTCAGAACTTGCTACAGGTATATTAGTAATGAAAGCCATTGAAGCTAGCGGACAAAAAATTTCGATGCTGGTACGTCACCAACAAGGATCTTTCACCAAAAAAGCTACAGGTAGAATAAATTTTATTTGTAAAGATGGCAACTTAATTGAAGAAGCTATTCAAAAAACTATTGCTTCTGGAGAAGGTGAAACAATTACTATGACGGCAGAAGGATTTGATGCTGAAGGCGATTCTGTTTCTAAATTTGAATATACCTGGTGGTTGAAAGTGAAGAGTTAGGTACTAGGTGAAAAGGTGATTTTGTAACAAAAACCTAAATTTTGCTACAAATAAATACATTAACTAGTGGTTTGCAGTTAGACGTTAGAGATAATAAAGGCAAACATATAAACAACAATAACATGACAGCACACGAAATAGATTACACAATTTACGGAGAAGAAATGCAATATGTAGAGATTGAACTCGACCCACAAGAAGCGGTTGTAGCAGAATCTGG
>RCNE010001437.1_pt1 | contig 12910 bp, 9 predicted proteins | sample 2041361 | NCBI WGS metagenome assembly RCNE01 (sample SAMN09708229, study PRJNA481090) | Marine sediment metagenome, whole genome shotgun sequencing project.
AGTTTCGTGGTGAACGCCTCGGCGACCCCGTTTTGCACATAGATTCGATTTGTACAGACGCAGGTCTGCCCACAGTTGCGGAACTTGGTACCCATGCAGTCTGCTACGGCAGCGTCGATATCGGCGTCGTCGAAGACGATAAATGGCGCGTTGCCGCCGAGTTCGAGCGAGATCTTTTTGACGCCTTTTGCACACTGCGCCATCAGCATCTTGCCGACCGCGGTTGATCCGGTGAAAGTGAATTTGCCGATCTTGTCGTGCTGGGTGAGGACCTTGCCTATACCGCTCGAGTCTTTTCCTGCAACGACGTTGATGACGCCTTTCGGAATGCCGGCGCGGTCTGCGAGGTCACACATCGCCAGGGCCGAGAGCGGCGTTTCTGTCGCGGGTTTGATGACGATCGTGCAGCCGGCGGCAAGTGCAGGGCCCGCTTTCCGACCAATCATCGCGTTCGGGAAGTTCCACGGCGTAATGCATCCGACGACCCCCACCGGCTGCTTGTAGGTCTGCAGACGGCGATCGTTGGCGATTGTCGGGATCGTATCGCCCATGACGCGTTTGCATTCTTCCGCGTAATACTCGATGAAGGAGGCGCCGTAGGCGACCTCGCCGACGGACTCGAACAGCGGTTTGCCCTGCTCGGCGGTCATGATTGCGCCCAGGTCATCGGCGTTTTCCATTAACAGGTTGAACCAATTTCTGAGCAGCACAGCGCGCTGCCTGGCCGGTACACGGCTCCAGGTCTTGAAGGCCGCTGCGGCAGACTCAACAGCGCGCTCGGCATCCGCGGCATCGCCGTTTGCGGTAGTGACAACGACTTCGCCGTTGGCAGGGTTGGTAACGTCTATCGAGCCCGCGCCGCCGTCCACCCACGATCCATCGATGAAGTTCTGGCGTCTGAGCAGCGATTCGTCTTTCAGCTTGAGCATGGTCGTTTCCAAGGTTCAGGATTGGGGATATGGGGGCCTGAATTTTGCCATCTCAAGGGCCCGGGGGCAGGCTTTTTTTTGATGTTAAACCGTGGCTCATTTCGCCATTGCGCGGGCAGCCGCGATTGCCGTATAATCCGGCGCCAGCGCACCAAGGGGCTGTTGTTAGGGCCCGCAGGGAGGCAACTTCAGGTTGCCTCGCTACCAGGTTCTTGGTAGATACAGGCCCCGCTCAGGGGTTTTTTGTTGTCTTGACAACACGATTTTGCGCTGGGAATGAATGGGCCAATGGCCCTTTTTTTGTTTTTGAAACAAGTAGTTAGGCGTAGCGCGGGCAGGAAAATGACGGCAGATGAGATAGCGGCTTTGCTCGAACCGGCCATTGAACGGCTTGGCTACGAACTGGCGGACCTGGAAGTCCGGTTGGGCGGTAACGGTGGCCTGGTGCGTGTGTTTATCGACAAACCTGAGGGTATTGGGCTTGGCGATTGTGAAAAAGTCAGCGCTGCGGTGAGCGCGCTTCTGGATGTAGATGACCCGGTGCCGGGCAACTATGACCTTGAAGTGTCGTCGCCCGGGCTGGACAGGAAGTTAACGAAAATTGAGCATTTTCAGAGGTTTATGGGTGAAACTCTGAAAGTGACGACGCGCTTCCCGGTAGAGGGACGCAGGCGATTTCGCGGCAAACTGATGTCGGTGGATGAGGAAAAGATAGTGGTCGAGGTAGACGGTCAGAAGCACAGCCTGGCGCTGACGATGATTGATACGGCCCGGCTGGTACCCGAGGCGGCTTAACCCGCGCGGGATATTTGGAGTTTTAGGTAATGAGCAAAGAGATCCTGATGGTTGTTGACGCCGTTTCGAACGAAAAGGGCGTTGAGAAGGACATCATATTCGAGGCAATCGAAGCGGCGCTGGCGTCAGCATCGCGGAGAAAGCACGGCGAGGACATCGAAGTTCGCGTTGCGATTGACCGTGAAACCGGCGATTACGACACGTTTCGACGCTGGCTGGTGTTCGAGGACGAATCCACGGAGCTGGAGGTGCCTGATCGCGAGTTGCGCATGATCGATGCTGTCGATGTTGACGAGAACGCTGAGCCGGGTGGCTACGTCGAGATTCCCATGGAGTCGGTCGAATTCGGTCGCATTGCGGCACAGACGGCCAAACAGGTCATCGTACAGAAGGTCCGCGAGGCCGAGCGTGAGCAGGTTGTGGAAGAGTACAAGGAGCGCGAGGGCGAGATGCTGTCCGGGCTTGTCAAACGCGTCGATCGTAATGGCGTGTATATCGACCTCGGTGGCAATGCGGAAGGTTTCGTGCCGCGCGAGCATATGGTGCCTCGTGAGCCGGTGCGGCCCCAGGATCGTATCAAGGCGCTGCTGACGGAGGTTCGTTCCGAGCCTCGCGGACCGCAGCTCTTTATGACGCGCACGTCGCCGCAGTTCCTGGTTGAGCTTTTCAAGATCGAAGTACCCGAGGTCGGCCAGGGCCTGATCGATATTCTCGGCGCAGCTCGCGACCCCGGCCTGCGCGCGAAGATCGCCGTACGCAGCAATGACAGTCGCATTGACGCTGTCGGCGCGTGTGTGGGTATGCGTGGTTCACGTGTGCAGGCGGTTTCTAACGAACTTGCAGGTGAGCGTGTAGACATCATTCTCTGGGACGACAACACGGCGCAGTTTGTCGTCAACTCGATGTCACCCGCCGAGGTGGTTTCGATCGTCGTTGATGAAGACAAGCACAGCATGGATATCGCCGTTGAAGAGGACAAGCTGTCGCAGGCGATCGGTCGCGGCGGCCAGAACATCCGACTGGCAAGCGAGCTGACAGGCTGGGAGCTCAATGTCATGACGGCGGCCGATGCTGAAGAGAAGAGCGAATCCGAGATGCGCGAGCTGATCGCGCTGTTCTCGAAGCAGCTGGACGTGGACGAAGAAGTTTCCCTGATCCTCGTTCAGGAAGGCTTTTCGACGATCGAGGAAGTTGCCTATGTGCCCGCGTCTGAGCTTGTTGAGATTGAAGAGTTTGATGAAGGCATCGTTGACGAGTTGCGGAGTCGCGCACGCGACGTGCTGCTGACGCAGGCGATCGTTCAGGAAGAGAAGATAGACGAGGTAGAGCCTGCCGAAGACTTGTTGAGTCTTGAAGGCATGGATAAAGGGCTTGCGTTTTTGCTGGCCAGTAAGGGTGTTGTTACTCGCGAGGATCTCGCTGAGCTGGCGACCGACGATCTTCTTGAGATCCATGAGATGGACGCGGAAGATGCCGCGGCGCTGATTATGAAAGCGCGCGCTCACTGGTTTGAAGAAGAACAGCAGGCGTAACGGCCTCAAGAATTAGGTACGGAGTTTACGAATGGCTGATGTGACAATTACACAATTTGCTGAGGTACTGAAAGTACCGGTCGAGAAGCTGCTGACGCAGCTCGATGAGGCTGGCATTAAGGTCGGCGGATCCGACGACATGATTAGCGAAGACGCGAAGCTCGAGTTGTTGTCTCACCTGCGCCGGGCGCACGGGCAGGACGACACGCCGGCGACGGCTGCGGCGCCGCGACGCATTACGCTGAAGCGCAAGTCGCAGAGCGAGCTGCGACTTTCCGGCAATCAGGGGCGCTCGCGTACGGTGAACGTCGAAGTTCGCAGCAAGCGTACCTACATTAAGCGCGATGTACTCGCGCAGCAGGCGCAGGATGAGCAGGACGAACTCGATCGCGTTCGGCATGCGGAAGAGGAAGTTGTCGCCGCCGCTGCGCGTGAGGAAGAGCGGCTGAAGGTTGAGAAGGAAGACGCCGAAAAGCGCAAAGTGGCCGAGCTCGAGAAAGAAAAGCAGGCGCAGAAGAGTGCTGAGGAACAGGCTCGCCTCTCTGCGGAGAAGGCGGTGCAGGATGCTGCTGATGAAAAGGTGCGACTCGAGAAAGCCGAGGCCGATGCCAGGGCCCGACGCACGAAGGAAAAAGCGAAGCCGAAGCAGGGTCGCGTGGAAACGCGCTATGGCCGCAAGGAACTTCACGTTGCCGGTGACAAGAGCGGTCGCCGCAAGCGCAAGACACCTACGCGCCGCCGTCCCGTATCGATGGGCGGCGATTCGAAGCACGGTTTTGAGCGCCCAACTGCGCCGGTCATCCACGAGGTGGAGATCCCCGAGAATATCTCTGTTGCCGATTTGGCGCAGCAGATGGCCATCAAGGGCAACGTGGTTGTCAAGATCCTGTTCAACATGGGCGCGATGGTCACCATCAACCAGGTTATCGACCAGGACACGGCAACGCTGGTTGTCGAAGAGCTTGGTCACATAGCCAAGCAGGTCAAGTCGGCCGAGATGGATGAGCAGCTGCTTGCGGGTGAAGAGCAGCAGACGGGCGATCAGCTTCCCCGTTCGCCGGTCGTCACGATCATGGGCCATGTCGATCACGGCAAGACGTCTTTGCTTGATTACATTCGCCGCACGAAAGTGGCCGATCACGAGGCGGGCGGCATAACGCAGCATATTGGCGCGTATTCCGTCGAGACGGAAAAGGGCAAAATTACGTTCCTGGATACACCGGGACACGCCGCGTTTACCGCGATGCGTGCACGCGGCGCGCAGGCAACGGACATCGTAGTGCTGGTCGTTGCCGCTGATGACGGCGTGATGCCGCAGACGATCGAGGCCATTAAGCACTCGAAGGCGGCCGGCGTGCCGTTGGTTGTCGCCATCAACAAAATCGATCGCGAGAATGCCGACCCCGAGCGTGTGAAGAACGAGCTGACACAACACGAAGTGATTCCCGAGGATTGGGGTGGCGAACAGATGTTCGCAAACGTTTCGGCGATTACTGGTGACGGCGTTGACGCGCTGCTCGACGCGATTCTGTTGCAGGCCGAGGTCATGGATCTCAAGGCAGTCACTGAAGGGCCGGCTCATGGTCTGGTGATCGAGGGTAGCCTGGAGAAAGGTCGCGGCTCTGTTGCCACGCTGCTGGTGCAATCGGGAACGTTGCGCCAGGGTGACATGATCATCGCCGGCGAAGAATATGGGCGAATTCGCAACATGTTCGACGAGACGGGCACATCAATTAAAGAGGCGGGCCCTTCTTCGCCCGCGGTCGTACTCGGGCTATCTAAAACGCCGAGCGCCGGTGACGACTTTCTTGTTGTCAAGAACGAGCGCAAGGCGCGTGAAGTTGCAGAGTTCCGCCAGGGCAAGACGCGCGAGGCGAAGCTTGCACAGCAACAGGCCTCGAAGCTGGAGGACATGTTCAGCAAGATGCAGGACGGCGAGGCTTCTACGGTGCCGGTGATCATCAAGTCCGATGTGCATGGTAGTGCTGAGGCGTTGCGCGACGCGCTGACAAAACTGTCTAACGACGAGGTCAAGGTTAACGTCCTGAGTTCGGGCGTCGGCGGTATCACGGAAACTGACGCCAACCTTGCGGCAGCTTCCAAGGCTGTAATTATCGGCTTCAATGTTCGCGCCGATGCGGCGGCACGTACGGCTATCAAAGAGTCCGGCGTCGACGTGCGTTACTACAGCATCATCTACGAAGCTATTGATGACGTCAGGGCGGCGCTAACCGGCTTGCTCGCTCCTGAGATTCGTGAGCAGATCGTCGGGCTCGCCGAGGTCAAGGATGTATTCAGTTCACCGAAATTCGGTGACATCGCAGGCTGTATCGTTAGTGAGGGCTACGTGAAACGCTCGAATCCGATTCGTGTACTGCGTGACAACGTCGTTATCTACGAGGGCGAGCTGGAGTCGCTGCGACGCTTCAAGGACGACGTCAACGAGGTCCGTTCCGGTACGGAATGCGGCATCGGCGTCAAGAACTACGCGGACGTCAAGGTTGGCGACCAGATCGAGTGTTTCGAGCGCATCGAGGTCGCCAGAACGCTCGACTCATAGTCGGCGGCGAAACAATATGGCTCGCGAATTCACACGAAATCAACGCCTCGGCAACCAGGTATTGCGCACGCTGAACGAGCTGCTGCGCTTTGAGACCAAGGACCCTCGCCTCGACGGCGTATCGTTGTCTGCCGTCGATCTGACAAGGGACCTGAGCGTCGCACGTGTGTATTTCAGCCTGCTGGACCCTGCTGCCGACCCGGTGCAGGCGCAGACTGGCCTGGAGAAAGCTACCGGGTTCCTGCGCTCGAAACTCGGTCAGGCGATCAAGGTACGACATGTTCCGGAATTGCGATTTGAGCACGACGACAGCGCGGCTGAAGGGCAGCGTATCGCCGAGCTGATCGACGGCGCACTAAAGTCTGACGCGTCACAGTGAGCGCAAGCGTGAAGCAGGTAAAACGCACGAAAGAGGCGGTCGACGGGTTGTTGTTATTGAACAAACCCAGTGGCATTACGTCGAACCGGGCGCTGCAGATAGTCAAGCGGCTGCTGAACGCGAAAAAGGCAGGCCACACGGGGAGTCTCGATCCCGCGGCGACCGGCATGCTGCCACTTTGTTTCGGCGAGGCAACCAAGGTGTGTGCCTACCTGCTGGATGCAGACAAGACCTACCGGGTGACTGCGAAGCTCGGGAGCAAAACCGACACTGGCGATGCGGATGGCAAGGAGGTTGCGACTGCGAATGTTCCAGAGCTTTCGCGAGACGAGTGGCTCAGCGTGCTGGACGGGTTTCGTGGTCAGTCCACACAAATCCCGCCAATGTACTCGGCGCTGAAAAAAGACGGCAAACGGCTCTACGAGCTCGCCAGGAAAGGAGAGATCGTTGAGCGAGAGCCTCGGCCGATCACTATCCACGATATTGAGCTCCTGGAGCTGGCGGGGTCACGGCTCGTGTTCCGAGTCTCGTGCTCCAAGGGTACCTACGTGAGGACGCTGGTTGAGGATATAGCGCAGCGCGCCGGGACCCTCGCGCATACGGCGAGATTGCACCGGGAAACCGTCGGGCACTTCCTGCCAGAAGATATGCTGGATCTCACGGCGGTAGAGAGCCTGGCGGAGGAAGACGTGGCTACCCTCAAAGAGCGGCTTCTGGCGCCCGATGTGGCGCTGCAGGAATTTCCCTCGGTCACCCTCGATGAGGGCGCCGATGAGCGTTTCAGGGGCGGACAGGCGGTCCCTGTGGCCGCCGAGAGTCGCGCTGGACTGGCTCGCGTGTATGGCGCCAGGGACCGATTTTTGGGAGTGGGAGAGCTTGTGGGCGAGGGTACGCTTGCGCCACGGCGGGTCTTTCTCATGCAGGAAAAAACCCCGTAGATATTTGATTTTGGGGTGTTAATGGGCTCGCACAGGCGCTAGAATACCGCGCTTCGAAAAAGGCCTATATATAGAGTTAATTGGAGTAATTGAGAGATGTCACTTTCCAGTGAAGCAAAGCAGAGCGTCGTCGCGGATTATGCGCGAGGCGAGGGCGATACCGGCTCCCCCGAGGTCCAGGTCGCGCTGCTTTCAAAAAGAATTTCCGAGCTAACCGAGCACTTCGGCGAGCACAAGAAGGATCACCACAGCCGTCAAGGCCTTTTGAAGATGGTAAACAAGCGTCGCAAGCTGCTTGATTACCTCAAGTCCAAAGACCAGGACCGCTACCGCGAGCTGATTTCCCGGCTCGGTCTGCGCCGCTAATTCAGCGAGCGATTTTGGCAGTGTAATCAATCGACATGTCGCACCCCTTCGGGGTTCGCGGTCGATTGATATTGCCCACACATCATCTATCTGAGAAATCATCGTGAAATCCACTAGTAAGACGTTCCAGTATGGGGAACACAAGGTAACCATTGATACGGGCGCGATCGCTCGTCAGGCCGACGGTGCAGTCATCGTTGATATGGGCGAAACGACCGTCCTCGTGACCGCCGTTGGTCGCAAAGCGGCAGATCCGGGCAGGGACTTTTTCCCGCTGACGGTCAATTACCAGGAGAAGACCTACGCGGCAGGCAAGATTCCGGGAGGGTTCTTCAAGCGTGAGGGTCGTCCGGGTGAAAAAGAGGTACTGACGTGCCGCCTGATTGACCGGCCTGTTCGCCCGCTGTTTCCCAAGGGCTTCAAGAATGAGGTTCAGATCATCGCTACGGTGATGTCATTGAATCCTGATGTGGATCCTGACATTCCGGCACTGATCGGCGCTTCCGCGGCGCTGGCTATTTCCGGCATGCCGTTTGCGGGACCGATTGGCGCCGCCAAGGTCGGCTACAAGGACGGCGAGTACATCCTCAACCCCGGTATCGCCGCGGTTGTTGATTCGGATCTCGAGCTGGTTGTAGCTGGCACGAAAGACGCGGTCCTCATGGTCGAATCTGAAGCCACTGGCTTGTCAGAGGAAATCATGCTTGGCGCGGTCATGTTCGGTCACGAGCAAATGCAGGTCGTTATTGACACGATCAACGAGCTCGCCGCTGAAGTCGGCAAGCCGGCCTGGGACTGGCAGGCACCGGAAGAGGACAACGATCTCGCCGCTGCTGTTGCGGCCGAGTCCGAGTCCGGATTGGCCGAAGCCTATCGCATCACGGACAAGCAGGATCGCCAGGTAGCCGTTTCGGCATCCAAGTCGGCGGCGACTGGATCGCTCTGCGGCGGAGAAGAGTCGCGCTGGTCGGCCGACGAGGTCAAGGGCGCGTTGTCGAAGCTCGAGAAGACTATCGTTCGCCAGCGTGTCATCAAGGGTGAGCCCCGTATCGATGGCCGCGACCAGTCGACTGTTCGACCGATCGAGGTTAGCGTTGGCGTGCTGCCGCGGGCCCACGGCTCCGCATTGTTCACACGCGGTGAGACCCAGGCCATTGTTGTAACGACGCTGGGTACTGGCCGAGACGCGCAGATCATTGATTCCATCCAGGGCGAGCGCAAAGAGCCGTTCATGCTGCACTACAATTTCCCACCATACTGCGTTGGTGAGACCGGCTTCGTCGGCTCACCCAAGCGACGCGAAATCGGCCATGGCAAGCTGGCTCGCCGTGGTATTCAGGCGGTCATGCCGGATATGGACGAGTTTGGCTACATAATACGAGTTGTATCGGAGATCACCGAATCCAACGGCTCGAGCTCAATGGCGTCGGTCTGCGGCACCAGTCTCGCACTCATGGACGCGGGTGTTCCTATCAAGGCACCGGTTGCCGGTGTTGCCATGGGCCTCGTGAAAGAGGGCGATGAATATGCCGTTCTTACCGATATCCTCGGCGATGAAGATCATCTCGGCGACATGGACTTTAAGGTAGCCGGCACGGACGGTGGCATCACGGCCCTGCAGATGGATATCAAGATCCAGGGCATCACGCGCGAGATCATGAGCAAGGCGCTCGATCAGGCTCGCGATGCACGGCTGCATATCCTTGGGGAGATGAACAAGGTCATTAACGAGCCGCGTGAAACGATGTCCGAGTGGGCACCGACCATCATGACCATGAAGATCGACCCCGACAAGATTCGCGATGTTATCGGCAAGGGTGGCGCAGTAATTCGCGCGATCACCGAGGAAACCGGCGCGTCTGTTGATATCGACAATGACGGTACCATTCGCATTGCTTCGGTTGACGGAGCATCCGGCAAGGAAGCAAGCCGCAGGATCGAGATGATCACGGCAGATGTCGAGGTTGGCCGAATCTACGACGGCAAGGTTGCTCGCCTGATGGACTTCGGCGCGTTTGTGACCATCCTTCCGGGTAAGGACGGCCTGGTACACATCTCGCAGATCTCGAATGAGCGCGTTGAGAAGGTTAGCGACAAGCTCGCCGAGGGTGATGCGGTTCGCGTCAAGGTACTCGAAGTTGATCGCCAGGGCCGCGTACGCCTTTCCATGAAGGAAGTGGATGCTGCGTAGTTCGGCAAGGGCCGCCGTCTTTCCATGAAGGAAGTCGACGCCGCCTAGTCAGGCACTTCAAGCAAAGCCGAAAGGGCCAGATTGCTACTGCGATCTGGCCTTTTTTTATAGCCCCGGTTTTGCCGCAAACGGTTCCAGGAACTCGAGTATCCGGGCTGGCAGGTAGAAGGTCGGTCGCCAGGGCGGACCCCCATCGATAAAGCCCACATGGCCACCATTTTCCGCGACCTCGAGGGTCACGCTGGCAGAGAGTCGATCGGCCGTCGGGATCACGTTGGGTGTCATGAAGGGATCGTCCAGCGCGTTGATGACCAGCGTCGGCGTCTCGATTCCCTGCAGATAGTGCACAGAGCTGCAGCGATCATAGTAGTCCTGTTTTCCCTGGAACCCATGCAGTGGTGCCGTAACAGCGTCATCAAATTCGGCAAACGTGCGGGCGTCCATGGCTCTGTTCCAGTCGAATGCGGCCGTGTGCCGGTCGAATTTCCGTGTCACGGCGAACTTCATTCGTTTTAAGAGGTAATGCCTATAAACTCTTGAAAAACCTATATCTAATGCATCGGCGCATTCGTGAAGATCCAGGGGAGTCGAGACGGCGCAGGCGGCGTCTAACGGTGTGTCCGCGCCGGATTCGCCGAGATATTTCAAGAGTACGTTGCCGCCCAGCGAATAGCCGACCGCCAGTAGCGGGCCCGGATTCTGTGAGCCCTCGCGTTCGGCCTGCAGGCGGTTCAGGAAGAAGCGCAAGTCATTGGTCTCACCGGCATGGTAGCGGCGTGGCAGTCTGTTCGTGTAGTCACCGCAGTCTCGAAAATGCAGGACGCAGGAACGCCAGCCCCGGTCCCTCGTTGCCTCCATGAGCATGCGCGCATAGGACGACTCGGCGGATCCCTCGAGACCATGCAGGATAATGAGCAGTGGTGCGGCATCCGGCGTGTTGTCCGCGTCGATCAACCAGTCCACGGCGGTGATGTCGCCGTCAGGCAATTCGAGGCTGTCGCGGCGTAGCGCAGGCTTACCGCGCCAGGACCACGGCATGCTCGGATAGATCGTCTGAGCGTGCCGGTTCCGAAGCCAGCGGGCTGGCTGGAACGTGCTGGGAATGATGCGTTTGTCGTGGGCGTCAGAGGACATCGTCGGAAATAAGCCGAATTTGGGGTAGGAGAGAGGAAACTGGCAAAAAAAAATGGCCCCCCGCTTGCGCAGGGGGCCCGCCGTAGAGTGAATTCACCTTCAGGCATTTGCAACAGGGGGCGGGGGAGCGTATCCCCGTTGCAAAGGTGAAGCTATGGTATTTCTGGGGTTAATGTCAAGATGCGCAGGTCACCAGAGTCCGGGGCCCAGGGCCGCCAAAGCCGTGCTATCAGTAGGAACACTGGCCTTGCCGTGCAGCGCCTCAATGCGCCAGTTCGTCAGGCCCCACTGCCAGATCTCAGTCACAGAGGCATATCTTAGAGATGCCGGCGGCTCCTGCTGCAATGCCACCAGGGCGCCGAATAGTGCGCGTTCTGGATCGTCCAGTGGCACCGCCCGCGCGCCCGTCAGTTTGCTGAGTTTGTCGCCGTTTGGGTGGGTCACGACAGGGATATGGAGGTAACCCGGTGTGGCGAAGCCGAGCAGCTGCTGTAGCCAGATCTGTCGTGGCGTTGAGTCCATCAGGTCAATGCCACGCACGACCTCCGAAATGCCTTCAAGCGCGTCATTCACTACCACGGCCAGATGGTAGGCGATGAGCCCGTCGCGGCGTCGAATCACAAAGTCGCCTGACTCACTTTCGAGCGCCTGGGTGTGGGGTCCCTGTAATCCATCGACGAACGAGATCGGGGCATCTGTCGTTCTGACGCGAATGGCCGTTTCGGGGGCGTCGCAGCCGTTCCGACAGGTTCCAGGATAGATCGTGCCAAGAGGGCCCCGTGGTGCATCCGCAAGGTCACGGCGTGAGCAGCCGCAGGCATAGGCGTGGCCCTGCTCACACAAGGTTCGCAGCGCGTCCTCGTGGGCTTCCTGGCTGGTGCTCTGGAGTATTACGTCCGAGTGCCACTCGAAGGCGTACCGCTCAAGCGCTTTCAGGATGGCGTCGCTGGCGCCAGGTTGCGCCCGCGGTGGATCGATGTCCTCGATGCGCAGCAGCCACCGACCGTTCATCGATCGAGCTTGCAGGTAACTGGCGGTGGCTGCGACCAGCGAGCCAAAATGGAGTGGCCCGGTCGGTGAAGGCGCGAACCGGCCGACGTATTGGGCTGGCTCGCGCGTCACCGTCGGCGATCCGGCCTACCGGTAACGATCGTCCCTGTCGCGGAACTGCCGCTCGGCAAGTTCACGCCGCTCTTGTGCTTCCAGGCAGAGTGTTGCTACCGGGCGTGCCTCGAGGCGCTTGAGTCCGATCTCTTCGCCGGTCTCATCGCAGAATCCGTAGCTTCCATCATCCAGGCGGGCCAGCGCCTGTTCGATTTTTCGCAGCAACTTGCGTTCGCGATCACGCGTTCGGAGTTCCAGACCGAATTCGGACTCCTGTGTGGCTCGGTCATTCGGGTCGGGGAAGTTGGCTGCCTCGTCCTGCATGTGATGCACGGTACGGTCAACCTCGAAAATCAGTTCGTTCTTCCAGGCTGCCAGTATTTTCCGAAAATGTTCGATCTGCGCGTCGCTCATGAATTCCTCGCCGCGCTTTGGCTTGTACGGCGCAATACCATGGATAGGTCCGGACATGACGTCGCGCCTGCCTCGCGGAGTGGCGGGCGCTTTTCGAGCGACGGGTTCACGGGAGGGTACGCGTTTCTTGACGGCCGCCTTCTTGACGCTGGGCACGTGTTTCTTGCTGCTTGCCTTCGTCTTGGCAGGCGCTTTCTTACGGGACACGGGCTTCTTCTTGGCGATTTTCTTGGCGGCCATTTTCTTGGCTGCGGGTTTCTTCTTGCTGACCTTCTTCTTGGCCGCCGGCTTCTTCTTGCTGGCCCTCTTCTTGGCCGCTGGCTTCTTCTTGCTGACCTTCTTCCTGGCCGCCGGCTTCTTCTTGCTCACTTTCTTCTTGGCCGCCGGTTTCTTTTTGGTCACTTTCTTTTTACTCGCTTTTTTCTTGCTCGCGCTCTTTCGAGCAGGCGCCTTCGTTTTGTTCGCAGTTTTCCGCTTGGCGGTGACTTTCTTCGCCGTGGCTTTTTTGCGGGTAACTTTCTTGCGAGCCGTCGTCGGCTTTCGCTTCTTGCTCGTTGCTTTCTTTACG
>RCNE010001439.1_pt1 | contig 12901 bp, 10 predicted proteins | sample 2041361 | NCBI WGS metagenome assembly RCNE01 (sample SAMN09708229, study PRJNA481090) | Marine sediment metagenome, whole genome shotgun sequencing project.
CACCCCAGCTTCTTAGCTTTTTTGAATGCGGTAGCACGGGTACTGCATATAAACCAGTTAAAACCAATAGACAAACAATGCAGATCCAAACATCAATTTTTAGAAAAATGGAATGATAGGCCGCAAGACCAAAGGCGATAAAACTAGCGAACTGTATGTTTCTATGGTATCGATTGGCGACGAGAATATACTTCTCTACCTCTACCCCATACTTCACAAAATTATAGCATGTAACCGTACCGAAAAAGAGAAACCAAGAGAGATGTGCATCGACCGGAATGTTTAATGTAAGGCCAGTGACGTTGACCAAGGCAAAGACCGCAAAAGCAGCATGTACGCTGGCATCTAAATAAAAGTCGAAAACGCGTTGCGCCAGGTTCATTGAACAAAAATAACCAAACTGTTTATAACCCTTGATTTTGGTTAAAAACTTTCCGGTCGTTCAACGATAAATCAACTATTTTCAAGCAATTAATCCTTAATTTTACACATCTTTTTATGGAAAGTTTATGAGGACAGATGTATTTGCGTCACGCCATATTGGTGTCAGAGAAGAAGACCTTCACCACATGCTCCGAACGGTCGAAGCCGAAAGTTTGGAACAATTGATTTATGAGACCATTCCGGTTGATATTCGGTTAAAAGAACCTCTGCAGTTGAATGCCCCAATGAGTGAACACAAATTCTTGACACACATGCAAGAACTGTCGGAGAAAAATCAAGTTTTTAGGTCCTATATCGGGCTGGGTTATCACGAAAGCTTGACGCCATCCGTTATTAAAAGAAATATCTTGGAAAATCCCGGTTGGTACACTGCTTATACACCCTATCAGGCAGAAATAGCCCAAGGGCGTTTAGAGGCCCTATTGAACTTTCAGACCGTTATTACCGACCTCACTGGTATGGAGTTGTCCAATGCATCGCTTTTAGACGAGAGTACGGCAGCGGCCGAGGCAATGACAATGCTTTTCGATGTACGAAGCCGCAATCAAAAAAAGAAAGGAATCTTGAAGTTCTTTGTTTCTGAAGAAGTTCTTCCGCAGACTCTTTCATTGCTCCAAACACGTGCTATCCCATTAGGTATTGAATTGGTAATGGGCGACCATAAGGAATTCACTTTTGGAATGGATTATTATGGAGCATTACTACAATATCCTGGAAAATATGGTCAGGTGTATAATTACTCGGGTTTTGTGGCCAAAGCCAAAGAGAATGACATTAAAGTTGCTGTCGCAGCAGATATTCTCAGTCTTGTGCTGTTGAAACCACCCGGCGAATTTGGGGTAGATGTAGTCGTGGGTACTAGCCAACGTTTTGGTATTCCATTGGGGTATGGAGGCCCACACGCCGCTTTTTTTGCGACCAAAGAAGAATATAAAAGAAGTATTCCGGGCCGTATCATCGGGGTCACCAAAGATACCGATGGCAAGCCTGCCCTTAGAATGGCCCTCCAAACTCGCGAGCAACACATTAAACGCGACAAAGCCACTTCTAACATCTGTACCGCCCAAGTACTTTTAGCAGTCATGGCGGGGATGTACGCCGTTTACCATGGCCCTAGAGGATTAAAATATATAGCGAATAAAGTACATGGCATTGCCAATACACTGGTAAGTGCTTTAGAAAAAATGGGACTTTATCAAACGAACACGGCTTATTTTGATACTATTGTTGTCAAGGCCGATGTAAAGGCAGTTAGACCGATTGCTGAAAAAAGCGGAGTGAATTTTTTATATGTCGGCGACGATACCATATCCATAGCGGTAAACGAAGCTACATCTATAAGTGACCTACAACAGATTATTACCGTTTTTGCAGAAGCAATTAAAAAGGATGCCCCAGAAATACATGAAGTTCTTAGCAAATCAACAATAGAAGCGAATGTGCGGCGAAACTCTTCTTTTTTAGAAAACAAGGTATTCAACACCTACCATTCCGAAACCGAATTGATGCGATATATTAAAAAACTGGAGCGCAAAGACCTGTCGCTGAACCATTCTATGATCTCTTTGGGAAGTTGTACTATGAAGCTCAATGCCGCCTCCGAAATGCTGCCGCTGAGTATGGCACGCTGGGGTAACGTTCATCCGTTTGTTCCTGTTGAACAGGCTGAAGGCTATCAAATTATTTTAAAAGAATTAGCGAAAGACCTTTCTACCATAACCGGTTTTGCCGACACCTCACTACAACCCAATTCCGGAGCTCAGGGCGAATATGCCGGCCTAATGACGATTCGAGCGTATCATGAATCGAGAAATGAAGGCCATCGCAATATTTGTATCATTCCCGCATCGGCACATGGTACCAACCCGGCTTCAGCCGTAATGGCAGGCATGCAAGTTGTAGTCACCACGACCGATGAAAAGGGTAATATCGATGTTACCGATTTAGAAGAAAAGGTGGAGAAGCACACTGATAGTTTAGCAGCCTTGATGGTTACCTACCCTTCTACGCACGGCGTTTTTGAGTCGTCGATAAAACACATTACGAAATTGATTCATGACCATGGCGGCCAGGTCTATATGGATGGTGCTAACATGAACGCACAGGTCGGCTTGACCAATCCGGCGACTATTGGTGCTGACGTCTGTCATCTTAATCTACATAAAACTTTTGCTATACCCCATGGTGGAGGTGGGCCGGGTGTTGGGCCCATCTGTGTGGCCGAACAATTGGTTCCGTTTTTACCGGGAAACCCGGTTATTAAAACAGGAGGTGACAAAGCCATCACTGCAATTTCGGGAGCCCCGTGGGGCAGCTCTCTAGCTTGTTTAATTTCTTATGGATATATTAAGATGCTAGGGGAAAAAGGCCTTAGGCATTCAACAGAAATCGCCATTTTAAACGCCAACTATATCAAACATAAACTCAGTGGTAAATACGAGGTGCTTTACACCGGAGAAAAAGGTCGTGCGGCCCACGAAATGATTATCGATTGTCGCCCCTTCAAACAAAATGGCATCGAAGTGACCGATATCGCAAAACGTTTAATGGACTATGGCTTTCACGCTCCAACGGTATCCTTTCCGGTTGCGGGTACGGTCATGATCGAGCCAACCGAAAGTGAAGGTCTGTCCGAACTTGACCGATTTTGTGAAGCAATGCTATCCATCCGCGAAGAAATCGACATGGCATCCAACGAAAACGCAAATAATGTCTTACGAAATGCACCGCACACGTTGGCTATGGTCACCAACGATACTTGGGACTTCCCTTATAGTAGACAAAAAGCAGCTTTTCCTTTGGCCTATATATCAGAAAATAAGTTTTGGCCATCGGTCCGAAGGGTAGATGATGCATATGGAGACCGTAATTTGATATGTACCTGTGCGCCTATTGAAGCTTATGCGGAGGCTGAGTAATACTCGAATAATCGATACATTCAAGACTTTTTTATAATATGGAAAGGCTTTTTTTGATACTTACACTTAAAGGAAACTTCCTTGAACATCGTAATAGGTCTTATGCATGCATAAGAGTACTATAGCTTTGTATTACCTTTAGAGGTCTAAGCCAACCATACATACTATGTCTATCGGAATTACAGGAACAGGAAGTTATATTCCACCCAAAGCCATCGCTAACAAAGATTTTGAGCAGCACGAATTTTTAAACTCCGACGGCACACCATTAACTCACTCGAACAATGTAATTATTGAAAAGTTCAAGGCTATAACGGGTATTGGTGAAAGACGTTACGTCGGGCCTAAATTGAATACCTCGGATATTGCATTTCTTGCGGCCGAAAAAGCCATTACGGATGCAGGTATCAACAAAGAAGAACTGGACTATATCATATTCGCCCATAATTTTGGGGATGTAGCGCACGGGCAATCCCAGGGCGATACATTGCCTAGTTTGGCGACACGGGTCAAACATCATTTACGCATTAAAAACCCGAAATGTGTGGCCTACGATATACTGTTCGGTTGTCCGGGATGGATAGAAGGCGTCATACAGGCCAACGCATTTATTAAAAGTGGTATTGCAAAAAAGTGTCTGGTCATTGGTGCCGAAACATTATCGCGCATCGTAGATCCAAACGATCGAGACTCTATGATCTATTCCGATGGTGCAGGAGCTACCATTATAGAAGCCAAAGAAAATACCGGACAGATTTTGGCGCACGCCAGTGCCACCTTTGCTTATGAAGAGGCCTATTTCTTATTTTATGGCAAATCGTATAACGATTCAAAAGACAAAACCAAATACATTAAAATGTACGGGCGAAAAATCTACGAGTTCGCCGTAACCCAGGTGCCCAAAGCAATGAAGGATTGTTTGGATGAAAGTGGTTTAGGCATCGATGACGTCAAAAAGATATTCATACACCAAGCCAACGAAAAAATGGACGAGGCTATTGTCAAGCGCTTCTACAGATTGTTCGATAAGGAAATGCCCAAAGATATAATGCCCATGAGCATAGGAAAACTTGGCAATAGCTCGGTAGCAACAATTCCGACCCTCTTCGATATGGTTCGCAACGGAAAATTAGAAAACCAACAAGTACAAAAGGGAGATGTTGTTATCTTTGCCAGTGTCGGTGCTGGTATGAACGTAAATGCCATTGTCTACAAAGTCTAAATTTGATTTGGGTTTCTGTAGTTTCAAATTTATAAACCTGAAATCCGAAATCTGAAACTTGAAAAAAGATGTACGAGAAGACCTATCCGAGTAAACGTTTTCAACATACGTTATCCTTCCTGCAAAAACATATTTCGATCAATGAGACCATTTTGGATCTAGGTGTCGAAAATCCGTTTTCAGAAATAATGGCAGAGCAAGGCTATCAGGTAGAAAACACAAAGGGAGAAGATTTGGATTTGGATTTCTCATCAGTTAAAGATTCTAGCGCAAAAGTGGCAACCGCTTTCGAAATTTTCGAACACTTATTGGCACCCTTCAATGTATTACAGCAGATAAAAGCGGACAAACTGGTGGCCAGTATTCCTCTAAAATTATGGTTCTCCCCAGCTTACCGAAGTAAAACAGACCCTTGGGACAGACATTACCACGAATTCGAAGATTGGCAATTCGATTGGCTTTTAGAAAAATCGGGATGGATAATAAAAGACAGGACCAAATGGGCCAATCCTGTAAAGAAAATAGGATTAAGGCCTTTACTACGTAGTTTCACTCCTAGATATTATATCGTTTATGCCATAAAAAATGACGAATGATAGATAAAATAATAGTGTTAAGTTGCATCAAATAAAAATAAGAATGACATGAATTTGCTTTAAGTTTTTTCTTTAAAAGCAACGTTCAATTCGAGTTTCAAATTTGCACTGGCGATTGAGCTTTTGCACATTCGAATTCGTAATTTCACTTTTTGGCATTAATTTCCATGAATTACTATATTGTCATTCCCGCTCATAATGAAGAAGGTTTTTTGGCCAACACCCTAAATTCTGTATTGCGGCAATCACTTCAACCTAAAAAGGTAATTGTAGTCAATGATAATTCTACGGATGGCACCGAAGCTATTATAGATGAATTTCTAGCCCTGAGTCCCATTTTCAAGAAACTTAATACCCGTTCTTCTACAGAACACCTGCCGGGAAGTAAGGTCATAAATGCATTCAATAAGGGGCAACATCTTTTGAACGTAGATTACGATTTTTTGGTAAAGTTGGATGCAGATGTCATTTTACCCGATAACTACTTTGAAAAAATTGCTTATATCTTTAAAGGCCAGCCGACGGTCGGAATCGCTGGTGGGTTTGTCTATGAAAAGGATGTAAAAGGAGAATGGCAACTAAACCACCCGATGAACAAAAACCATGTACGAGGTGCCTTCAAAGCCTATTCAAAGAGTTGCTTCAAAGCGATAGGAGGACTACGAAACGCCATGGGTTGGGACACCGTCGACGAGCTTTTGGCGGCATACCACGGTTACGATATTTATACCGACGATTCGCTAAAGGTTAAACACCTAAGGCCCACAGGAGGGGCCTATGACCAGAAAGCCAAACTTTTGCAGGGAAAGGCTATGTACACCATGCGTTACGGGTTCTGGATAACGGTCATCGCTTCACTTAAAATGGCGATGAAACAATTAAAACCAAAGGCTTTTGTGGATAACATGTATGGATACTTCCAAGCTCAAAAAGAAAATAAGTCTTTTCTGGTCACTAAGGAAGAAGGGAAATTTATTCGTAAGCTTCGCTGGAAAAACATGAAACGAAAACTACTTTAGGACTCTTCGTAAAAATGAAAAAACGCCCACTGCAAAGTGGGCATTTTTTCATTTATTGTTTGATTCTTTTCTTAAATACCGAGTTCTTTCTTTACATCGGCTAATAAATCTTTGCCATTGGCCACTATCAGTCCGCCACCTTGTTGTGCATCGATAACATAATCGAAGCTCTGCTCTGAGGCCACTTTTTCGATAGCTGCTTTGGCCTTATCTGAAATTGGCGCAAATAATTCTTGTTGCTTTTTCCGAAGTTCTTGTTCGGCAGCTTGCTGGGCCTCCTGTATATTTCTCTCAACCCCTTGAAGTTCGAGAGCCCTTTTTTCGTTTTCTTCCTTAGTTTTCCCATCCACTTCGTTTCGGTACTGCGTAACCTTATTTTGAAGTTCTTTCATCGAACTTTCGATGTCTGCTTGATAGGTTTGCGATAATTTATTAAGTTCTGCCTCGGCGGTCTTCATCTCGGGCATGCCGGTCAACAACTGAGTTACATCAATATGTGCTACCTTGCTTTGTGCGTTGACAAAACCAGTGAATGCTACAAACAATACTAAGGCTGTGGCAATTTTCTTTACGTTTTTCATGATACTGATTCTAATTAAAAATATTTGAGTATTAATTTATAGTTACTTTTCATTTGTCGTTTCGAGGCAAGGAGCAATCTTTTGAATTTATGTTCTAAAGTGACAGTTCACTTCACTTTGTTCGTGAAGACGAATTAATTTTCACTATTATCTTCATTCTCATCACCTGACTGCTTTCGCTCTTCTAATTTCTCTACTCTTTTCGCTTCACGCTCTTCCAATAATTTCTTTCTTCGCGCCTCGTAAGCTTTTTTACGTTCTTCACGCAATTTTAACTGTTCCGCTCTTTTTTCGTCTGCCGTTTTTACCCGTGCTTCCTCCGCCAACTCTGCTTTTTCTTTTCGTTCTTTGAGCGCGGCGTTCATTTCCTCCTCAGCGGGTTCTCCTTCGAAATCGTCCAATTTACTTTTACCAGCTTTCTTTTTAGGTTTGCTTATCTTTCTGGTTCGTGATATACCTCTCAAAACCAAGTCACTGATGTCGTGTCGATTTTCGGAGTACAACATTACGACATCCGCGGATTTATCGAAAATAAAATCATATTTTTTATTGGCCCCTATCTTTTGAACTTCATTAAACACCTGATCTTGTATCGGCTGTATCAACTGTCGTTTCTGCAATACCAGGTCTCCTTGAGGTCCGAATCGGTTTTGTTGGTACTCTACTGTTTCTTTTTCCAGTATCTGTATTTCCTCTTCCCGTTCAGTAATTAGCTCATCGGTCAATAATACGCGTTCGGCCATCAAATCTTTCTTCATCTGGTCGACCTCACTTTGTTTCTGCTCGACCTCGACCTTCCACTTTTCGACTTTGCTCGCCAATTGTTCGTTAGCATCTCGATACTCTTCTACGTTCTCCAAAATATACTCCATATCTACGTAGGCGATCCGAACTCCTCGCTGCGCAAAGATATAGGATGAAAACATGGTCAGGGCCAATACTAAAAGAACGTTTGATTTAGTTTTCATTTCATAATCGTTTTATCCAATAGAAAATATCGTGCCAAAATTACTAAAACTTTTAAAATGAACGTTTTAGCCTTTGTTACGATTCTTTACATTAAAACTGTTGGCCGATAATGAAGTGAGTTTGCCATCCGCTAGGCCCTTGGCCTGCCGATTGTGGTCGCAGGTCTTCGTCGAACCCATAACCAAAATCTATGCCCAATAACCCGAATGCCGGCATAAAAATGCGCAGCCCCACTCCGGCCGATCGTCTTATTTCAAACGGATTAAACTCTTGAAAATTGTTGAACGCTTGACCTCCTTCTAAGAAAACAAGCCCATAGATGGAAGCCGAAGGTTTTAGGGTCAATGGATACCGAAGTTCAAGCGAAAATTTGTTATACACCAATCCACCTTCTTGCTGTCCAGTTACTGGACTAACTGGCGTAAGGGACTGATTCTCATAACCTCTCATTTGTACGACATCCCTGCCATCGAGCGTAAAATTACCAAGACCGTCGCCCCCAACAAAGAAACGTTCAAATGGTACATCGCCCACATCATTATTATAATTGCCCAAGAAACCGAATTCGGCGTTGGTGCGCAGCACCAAATCACCAAATAAGGTCGTATACCAATCTGCCTTAAATTTGAGCTTATAGTATTCGAGCCACTTGAACCTTTCTTGGTCGATTTCCTCTAATTCTTTGGTTTCTTCCGGAGTAAGGGGCAGCCCTTGTTGTGCGCGTTCGGCTTTTAATTGCGTTAATTCTGCACTGCGATCTCGAAGAGATGCATAATCCTTGTCGCTAAAAAGAGAGTAAGGTGGGGTGAATTTTGCGGAAATTTCAAAATTAGAGCCGCTTCTTGGAAAAATACGGCCGCCACCAGTGGCATTTCTTGAGATGCCCAACGTATAGGCCAATGAATTCGATTTTCCATTTCCAAAATTGAACAATCCAATATCATAATTGTTGAATTCGTACAGCTGATAGCTAAGTGAATGCGAAATGGTAAAGAAGTCATCTGGCCATTGTACCCGCTTTGCAAGACCGGCCGAAACACCTGTAATAGCGAAACCTACGTTTTTATCGACCTCAATTCTACCTTGACTGGAATTAGCATAGTCCACCCCAAACTGCTGTGTTCTTGACAGGTTCAAACTAAACCTGACGGGCTTTTTTCCACCCATCCAAGGTTCGGCAAAATTTAGACTGTAGACGCGAAAGGTTCTACTTGCTTGTACCCTCATCGCAAAGGTCTGCCCATCACCCATGGGTACCGGCTTGTATTCCTTGCCCTTAAGTATGTCCTTTATCGAGAAATTATTGAACGAAAGCCCCAAGGTACCTATAAACCCTCCTCCTCCGTAACCACCCTGAAGTTCAATTTGGCTTGAACCCGATTCTACTAAGTTCCATTTTACATCAACGGTACCCTCGTTCGGATTTGCATTCTGAATATCGGGCTTAATCTGCTCTGCATCAAAATACCCCAATTGCTGTAGTTCACGAATAGTTCGAATGATATCGCTTTTATCGTACTTATTACCGGGTCGCGTTCGTAACTCCCTGTAGACCACATGATCATTTGTACGGTCATTACCAACAACATCGACATGGTTCAAGAAGGTCTCCTTACCTTCTATGATTCTGATCTCAAAATTAATCGTATCGTTCTGTGCCGATATCTCAACTGGGTTAATCGACGAAAACAGATAACCATTGTTCTGGTAAAGATTGGTCAAATCTTCGGCATCTGGCTTTGAATCATCTGCTATACGCTCGCGAAGCAATACACCATTATAGGTATCACCCTTCTTAATGCCCAAGACAGCAGCCAACATACGGTCTGTATACACGCTATTACCAATAAAATTGACGTCTCCGAAATAATACTTATTACCTTCCTCAATTTCGAACTTCAGATTGATATTGTTTTCATCGACTTTGATAATGGAGTCGCTTACAATACGTGCATCTCGGTAACCGTTCTCGGCATACTTATCAGCTAAAAGGTTCAAATCGTTCTGGTAATCTTCTTCAATGAACTTTGATTTTTTCCAGAAACGCAAAAACCGCTTTTCTTTAGTTTTCTTAAAGGCTTTTTTCAATTTTCCATCGGAAAGTTGCTCATTACCCTCAAATATCATGCTCTTAATCTTTACTTTATCACCCTTGTTGACATTGATTACCATCTTTTGCGCATTGGTCTCAGTGGTATCATTAGCGACGATAATAGTCACATTAGCATTCAACAAACCTTTCTTTTTGTATTTGTTCTCTAAATAGTTCTTGGTATTGGCGATTAAGCTTTCCGTAATTTTTTTTCCTTTTTTTAGATCGGTATCCTTGATTATTTCATCTACCTTTTTAGGTTTGACGCCGTTAATCTTTACACCTGAAAGCGTTGGTCTCTCGGAAATATTAAGTTCTAAAAAAACTTTATCGCCTTCGATATTTGTTATATAGAAATCGATATTTCGGAAAAGCTCGAGACCCCATAATTTATTTATGACCGCACTGATTTCGTCACCGGGCACCGTAATTGGCTGACCGACCCTCAAACCCGTATAGGTCATGACCGTCTGCTCGTTATAACTTTGCAGACCGGTAACCTCAAGACCACCCAAAATATACTTTTTACCGTCTTCAAAAGAAAGCTCTTGCGCGGTTGTAAAAGTAGTAATGAAAAGTAGGAGGAGTATTAGTAAGGGTTCAAAGGACATGAACCTTTTCATATCGTTATTTGAGTTGTTCGCTAGTTTTTCCAAATCTTCGTTCTCTATTCTGGTAACTTTTAATGGCCTTTGCAAGATGTTCGCCACTAAAATCGGGCCAAAATACATCAACGAAATATAATTCCGCATAGGCTATCTGCCAAAGTAAAAAATTGCTAATCCGATGTTCCCCACTGGTACGGATCAGCAAATCTACATCGGGCAAATTGTGCGTGTAAAGATGGGTATTAATAATGGTTTCATCAATACTTTCAATTGAAATTATATTATTTTTAACTTTGGCACTGATTTGCTGCACAGCGTTCTTTATTTCTTCGCGCGCACCATAACTTAAGGCCAAGGTAAGTGTCATTCCGGTATTATTACTTGTTTTTTCCATCACCTCTTTAAGCTCTCTAAAAGCTTTTTTAGGTAGTAATGCGATATCACCTATAGTGTTGAGCTTGATGTTGTTTTCAGTGAAGGTCTTTAGCTCCTTTTTCAAGGAAGATACCAGAAGTTTCATTAGGGTATCGATCTCCAATTTAGGCCTCTTCCAATTTTCAGTAGAGAAAGTATATAAAGTTAAGCAACCAACACCGAGCTTAGCACAGTTTTCTACCGTATTTCGAACTGCGTGCACCCCGTTTTCATGACCAAAGATCCTGTGCTTGCCCCGTTGTTTAGCCCAACGGCCATTACCATCCATAATTATGGCAATGTGTGATGGTAAGTTTTGTTTATCTATCTCTTCGAAAATGTCCATAATAAATCAATCATACTATTCTGAACATAAAACGTAGTGGTGCTTGATCGGCCTCATTCGAAACAGTCCATACATGGTTTTCTGCCGAAGGTGTAAGTTAAGGTTAATCCTGAGAAAACGTACCAATCGTCATTAAAAATATTGCCAAACTGAAGGTCTCCCAACTGTTCGCTAACGTTCAATTTGGTCGGGTTACTGGCATCCAGGTTATCTGTGAAGGTGTAGCGCGCTCCGATTTCTGCACCTAAAATAAAAAATTGGTTCAAACGTAATTTGGCACCTACTGTCATCGGAATGGCAAAAGAACCATCTTTCTGGCCAACATCTAATAGCTGGCCAGCGTCGAAGTAATTATAGTCATATCTGAAATAAGTAACTCCGGTGTATAAGTAAGGGGTAAACGCAGGGCCCAATTTATGCAGGTTGTATTCGACGAAATTGAATTCAAGCCCAGCGGAAGCTTCTAAAATCGAGTTGTCGACAACATACCCTCGCTGTTTTCGAGAAGGGCTGTTCGATTTTGAATCGTCGGCCGTAAATTTCCCATAAATAACACTCGCCCGCCATGCATAGCGCTTGGCCTTGTTCCATTTGAATAATCCGCCAAAGGCAATGTTTGATGGCAATATATAATTGGTGCGCCCTACATCACCGATATTATTAGCGCCGCCGGCGAAAAGACCTACCTCATAGGTCTGGGAACTTGCTTCACCAAATGCGCATAGCAGCACCACGATAATGAATTGCTTCATAAATAGTATAGTTTGCGAATATAACAATTACGACCAGCTGTTATATTAATGTTCTCAATTGATAAACAGTATTTGCGATTATTTATTGTCTGCCAAATGCTCAATTGCGGCGATCTTCACCCCATAACAATTTGTTCCGCAACGTTTTTAGAAAACTCTCTGAAGTATATTCAACCATTTTAATGGCGAAGTCAGCTTTCTTTATTAAAATCTCTTTGCCGTTTTCGACTGAAGCTATCCTTGAATCTAACGAAATCAGGTGGTTCTCTTCCCTGCCCGAAACTTTCAAACGAATATGAGTATCATCTGAAATCACCAAGGGTCTTGCATTAAGGTTGTGCGGCGCAATCGGGGTCAGTACCAACGATTTTGCCGTCGGCACTATTACCGGACCGCCACAACTTAGAGAGTAGCCCGTGGAGCCTGTAGGTGTAGCTATAATCAAACCATCGGCCCAATACGATGTAAGGTATTCGTTGTTGAGATAGGTCTCAACAGTAATCATAGAAGTGGTATCTTTTCTGCTTACGGTGATTTCGTTAAGTGCAAAATTCATTGGCACCAACTCCGGAATATTCGACTCAGCACTCACTTCGACCAAGCTTCTTTCTACAATGGTATAGTTTCCTTTTACGAATTCTTGAACGACTCTACGAACTTCTTCTTTATTGAATGTCGAAAGAAAACCGAGACGTCCTGTATTCACTCCGACAATCGGTATACCTAAATCCCTTACAAAAGTCGTTGCCCGCAAGATAGTACCATCTCCCCCGAAACTAACGAACATATCGAAAGACGTATCCAATCCTTCTTTATCGGTAAAACTATGATAACTATCGGCTCTATAATTTTCGGAAAGGAATGCGTGAAAATCTTTTTCAATGGATATAACCACTTGCTCCTTTTCGAGCTCTCTTAAAAGCTCCATCACATATTGCAA
>RCNE010001441.1_pt1 | contig 12900 bp, 14 predicted proteins | sample 2041361 | NCBI WGS metagenome assembly RCNE01 (sample SAMN09708229, study PRJNA481090) | Marine sediment metagenome, whole genome shotgun sequencing project.
GTGCTGGGCGACGTTGTAGCCGCGGTCGTTGGCGCAGCGACCGGTGCGGCCAATGTTCCTTGGCCCGATGGGGCTGCCTCAGCGACTTCGATTGGTACCGCTTCGTCAGTTGCCAAGACTGCGTCAGGCACAACGACAGGTATGTCGACGACGACTTGCAGTGGTTCGGCGGGTTCCGTGTCGGCTTCGGACGTGAGTTCGACCAGAGAAACGATGTCCTCGGCCGGAGGATCTGTCAGCTGCAAGACTCCGAGGTTCAAGCCAGCTGCGGCTCCCCCGACGGTCACGACTGCCAGTCCGTACTTCAATGTTTCAATGGTGATTTCCACATGTCTCCTTACGCAGAGAACACGCCACACCTTGTTGCTCAGGTTTGGTTTGATGTCAATTCATTCGTCTTCTTCGCTGACATCGCTCCACACTTCACCATTGCGGTTCTCGGCGATCACCTCGCAGTGAGAACCGCCGCCTTCGAAGCTGACTTCGACCTTCTCGGGACCTGAATTGCTCACCTCGACGTCGACTCCATTGTGCTCTTCGGTCGAGACCAGTTCGATTCCTGAACCGACCAATTCGACCTCGAGAGACCCACATGCGGTGTTGATCGTGGTCGAACTAGGCGCCTCCGTGGTGGTGGGCGCTGCAGTCGTGCTGGGTTCCACAGTCGTGGTGGGTGCAGCGGTCGTGCTGGGTTCCACAGTCGTCGCAGGCCCTGTCGTGGCTCCCTCGACAGACGTCGCTGGCTCCACCGTTGTGTTGGGGCTGGTAGTAGTTCCAGATTCTTCACTATCGATCGTGGTCGGCGGCTCGGTAGCTGTTGCGTCCTGTGGGTCGCTGGTGGTGGGAGCGAGAGCTGAATTGTCCTCCGGGTTCTCCACCAAGCGACCAAGCTCATCGGTCGAGGACGGTGACGAGAGCGCCTTAGAATTACTGTCCTCGATGTCGGAACCTACTTCGACACCTCCGGCCAGGTGCAGCTCCGAAGAGTCATCAGCTAGTTGGGAAGCGATCATGAGACCACCCAGCAACAGTGCGCCAGCACCGACTGCGCCAGCCGACGCCTGAAGGGCTTTCCGGCGGGTGCGGGCACGAGCCATTCGAGGTCGGAGGCCTTCAAGCACGACGTCAGACGTGTGATCAAGCCTGTATGAATCGCGCATACGATCCCGGATAAGGTCATCGACCGGATCAGTCACGTGGATCACCCCCATCGAGCGCTGTTCGCAGTCCTTCACGAGCCTTATTCAAGTGAAACTTGACGGCGCCCTCGGAGATCTCGAGATTGGCTGCGATCTGTAAGATCGACAAATCCTCAAGGTAGAACAACGCCGCAACGCTGCGCTGGCGAGGACTGAGCGCTTTGAGTGCTCCGGCGATATCTGTAGTTGGCTCTGACTCCCAGACCATTCCTTCTTCTCCAGAGAGTGCGCCGTCGAACTTGTCTTCGCGTGCACGCCTGCGAAGAAAAGACCGCCGAATGTCTTTGCTCTTGTTGATCGCGACACGGCGGACCCAGAGGACCGGATCATCATATTTCTGCAAGCGTGACCAGCGCGCATAGGCCTTGATGAAGGCATCTTGCACGGCATCGGTGGCCAGGTCCGCATCGCCGGTGATCGCCGTGACCGAACGGACTAACCGGTCGAAATTGGCAACGAAGAACTGCTCGAACTCTTGGTCTGGCGTCATGCCCGTACCAAAGACGTGGCTGAGTGGTCCCTGCCACGCCAAACGTGGTGTGGGGTACACGGGGACGTGCAGAACCAGTTGCATGACCGGTACACGCCACCGAGATCACCAAAGGTTTGCCAGTTCAGAGCAGATCTCCGCACATTCATCAGATCGACACATTCGCGTCGGATTTAGTCATATCGACGAAAGAAAGTTACCGCTGATCGCGGGAGAAGTTAGTGACGTGAAGTAACCCTCTGGCCTACTCGTCGACGTAGAGGCACTCCATCGGGCACTCTTCGGCAGCCGCGACGATCGTCATCCGCTCGCCTCGCTCTTTGGCGGAGGCGGTGGGTTCGTCGCCGCTGGAGCGGCGGTTGTTGTTGGGGTCGCCGTTGTTGCTGGGGCGCTCGTGGCAGCAGGTGCGGCTGTTGCTGCAGGGGCTGGGGCGGCTGTTGCTGCAGGGGCTGGGGCGGCTGTTGCCGACTTCTCGGCGACCGGTGCTGCGCTGGCAGACGCTGGCGCTGAAGCAACCACATCTGCCAAGGTTGCAGCCGACCCGTCGACCGCGTCCTCGGCACCAGGAAGTGGCTCATCGCCAACTTGTTGGTCGACCGCGTCGAGGTTTGCCAGGGATCCGTCTTCGAGGAGGGTCCCTTCGGGGAGCAGTGTCCCATCCTCGGCAATCGGGACAAACTTGGTGATTACCTCGACGACGACATCGCCACTGGCAACGGGAACTTCAGCTGCCGTGGAGTCGGCAGCGAAATCATCCGTCTCGGACTCGCTTGGGGTCTCCACCTGCGCGGTGAGCGGACCCATCGCCATGGTCATAGCGCCGAATGACACAATGGACACTCCGGTCACCACGAGTCGCTGAGCGGTCGGTCTCGGTAGCGAGATCCGATCGGATGGGACGCTGACGGCAGGTGTCGGGACAACCACCTCTTCAGTTGGGGCTGCAGCCGCTCGTTTGGCCTTTAGGGCAGCAATACGTTCGGATTGAGTCGGTTCTGACATGATTATCGTTCCTTCTTCACTCGTAGTTCGTCGCCCTCGACAGACAATTCCCACTTCGCTTCGCCCTCACCGTTGGGGGCACGACTGAACTTCAGTTCGACCTTGCTGCCGGACTCCTTCTCGACCAGGTAGTTCCAACCTGCTTCGGTAGAAACCGACCAGAACTCGAGCGACCCGTTTCCGTGTTGGGCCACGATGATCTGCGACGCAACTCCCGAGAAGTCGTAGTACAAGTATTCGGTTGCTGGCGCAGCTGTTGTTGCTGGCGCGGCGGTCGTTGGTGCTGCCGTCGTTGGAGCAGCCGTGGTCTGAGGAGCAGTCGTTGGTACTGCCGTTGTTGTTGGCGCCCGAGTCGTGGTCGGGGCCGGCTTTGGTGGTTGCGTCTTCGCAGCTGCGGCGGTCGTAGGGGGCGTTGTGGTTCCCGCTGGGGCAGCAACCTGTTGAGCGATCGGCTGTTCGGCGACGCCGGTCGGTGCCTGCCCGATTGGTGCGTCAGTGCCAGGACCGGTCGCTGCCGAGGTGGGAACGATCACCGGAACTTCGACAACGACCTGATACGGAAGGTTGTCGGGCACATCGCCGCTGGCGATTTCAGACGGCTGAACGTTGTCCACGTCCGCCAGCGCGAGCACGCTCAGGTTGAGCCCTGCGCCTGCGCCGACGATGGCGCTCAGTACGAGCGCGGTCTTCATGCTTTGTTTTGTGATGTTCACTGTGCTCCTTCACGTTCTGCACGATGCTGCTGCCGTGACAGGTTTGGGAAAGCGTGAATTGTTTGTGATAACCGTCGTGGAGTGTGGAGCACTGTGGGGACGTAGGGCTCTGTGTGGTACGTGGCTGCTGTACGAGAGTGGTTTTAGCGATGCAAGACGTTGATCGCGTGCCGAGTCAGTCCTAGGGAGGAAAAGTGGCTCACGTACAAGCAGTGGAGTATCCCGCTCGTCTCGAGATCGATTACCCCGAGGAGCTCAATAGGGTCACCACCTTTTTTCGGCTGATCATGATCATCCCGATTCTGGCGGTGTTCTCGATCCTGGGTTCGGAGACCACGCAGTCCATCAGAACCGAGGGCGGGGAAGTCGTCAGCACGACCAGCGGTGGCATCGTCGCCGGGCTTTTCATAGCGACGCTCTTGATGATCGTGTTCCGCCAGCGATACCCGCGATGGTGGTTCGATTTTGCATTGGAGTTCACGCGTTTCGGCACGCGTATCGGCGCCTACATGGCCCTACTCACCGACCAATACCCATCAACGGTCGAGGAACAAAGTGTTCACCTCGAGATCGACTATCCCGACGTTGAACGCGACTTGAACCGTTGGATGCCTCTCGTGAAGTGGCTGCTTGCGATCCCGCACTACATCGTGCTTATCGTCCTGTTCGTCCTGGCTGTGCTCGCTGTAGTTGCGGCCTGGTTCGCGATCTTGTTCACGGGACGTTATCCGCGGCAACTGTTCGACTTCGTCGTCGGAGTTAGCCGGTGGGCTCTCCGGGTCCAGGCGTACGTGACACTTCTGGTGACCGATCGGTATCCACCGTTCTCGCTCGCCTGAGCAGCTTGGGGGGTCTCGGCTACGGTCACGTCATCGCTACTCAACGGAATCAGCTCGGGACGACCCTCCCAAACCCGAAGCGAATCCGCGGCTATTCCGATGGCGAGCTGGTAGTGGACAGCGCTGATGTGCTCGGCGTTTGGGACAATCGGCATTACCCCTCTTGGTATTTCCCGTTAGACGATGTGCTCGTCGACCTCCAGCCGTCAGGCGAGACCCGTGAAATCGCCGGCGTCGGAGTCGTCGACGTGCACGATCTTCTTCTTGGGAACGGGCGGATGATCAGACCGGCGATCGTGCCCGACGTGTCGTGCGACGTGGCCGTCCAGGGTCGGGTGCGGTTTGATTTCGATGCCGTGGACCGGTGGTTTGAGGAGGACCTTGAGGTCTTCTCGGAACCACGAAATCCATACGTCCGAGTAGATGCGTTGCCCTCGTCTCGACACGTGAAGATCTCGCATGCAGGCGAGGTCGTGGCCGAAACGACGAAGCCGGTACTGCTGTTCGAGACCGGTGTTTCGACCCGGTTCTACGTGCCGGCCGTACATGTTCGGTTGGACTTTCTCACTCGCAGCGATCGCTCGAGCAGCTGTCCGTACAAGGGTTTTGCCTCCTACTACTCGATCACGGTGCGCCGCAATGAACTCGAAAACTCGGCGTGGACGTACCAATCGCCATTCTCTTCCGTGACCGCTATAGCGGGCATGATCTGCTTCTACACGAACCGCCTCGTCGTCGAGGTCGATGGCGTCCGCGTCACGACCTAACCAACAGAGTTCTTCGCCGACCGGCCAAAGGAGCGGAGATATTCATTTTCTGGATCTGCGTTTCCTTGGGAGTTGGGATTGGCCTCCACACCAAACAGCTCAGGCGTCATCGAGCCTTCATCGGAGAGCTCAGCGAGACCCCAACGGACAAGTTTCGCGGGTATCGACGCCGGGGGACCGGTGGTCTGCTCGATATCCCAAGTATGGATGATGAGGTCGTGGAGTCTCAGGCGGAGGATGCGACGACCCGTGAGATCTCCGGCGACGTGATGCCACTGTCGATCGAGGACACCTGGCTGGCTGAAGGCGGCGAGTTGCTCGTTCACCGAAGCAGCGGCACCCGCTGCGCTGCCGCTGTCACCATCGAACAATCCGATTGTTGTGGTCATGGCCTCATCGGCGGTTTGGCCACCGAGGATCTCGCGTGTGAACCAGTTGCCTCCGGTGACATGGTCAATCAGTACAGCGAGATCCCAGTCGGGGCACGGTGTTGGCAGGGCCAAGTCGTGGTCGTCGATTGCTCGTAGGACGGCCGAGAGGTGATCACTCAGCCTGATGAGCGCCTCGAGATCAGGATCCTGCGTCGAATTCACTTCCGCACCATCTCACCGATCAAAGACGAGGTGTCGATCGAACGTCAGGGTCGGCGTATGTGCCTCGGACCGAGTTCGGCCAGCGACGACGCACCAAGGACGGTGAGTGCAGTACGGAGGTCGTCCTTCAGAAGTTGGAGATAGTTCTCGACACCGTCGGTGCCTCCGCCAGCGAGCGCGTAGGCGATCGGTCGGCCGATCGCCACGAGATCAGCGCCACAGGCAAGTCCCTTGGCAACATCCTCAGCGGTCGCGAATCCACCGTCGACGATCACGGGCACCTCGCCACCAACCTCCGCGACCACCTCCGGGAGCGCATCCATCGTGCCGATCTGGCCAGCGAGCGCTCGACCACCGTGATTGGACACGTAGATCGCATCGACACCAGCGTCGATCGCGCGACGAGCATCCACACCCGAGAGAACACCCTTCAGAACAACCGGTATCGGTGATGTCTCCGCGGCCCAGGCAATGTCATCGAAGGACAGCGCCTGCTGAAAGGCGAGCCGTTGCGCACGTTCGGGTGGTGCATCCACGAGGTTCGGAAGCGTCATCTGACCGTGGTGATCGAATCCGCTCCGCACATCGGCCCAACGTGTGCCGTAGTCGGGCACGTCGACGGTAATAACGACGGCGCCGTACCCAGCATGTTGGGCACGCAGAATCATCGAAAGAATCCACTCGCGGTCGCCCCACCAATAAAGCTGAAGGAGCGCGGTACCGCCTGGAGCGATCGCCTCCTCAAGAATAGGAGCCGACGTCAAAGCAACCGTCGTGGCTGCGCCAACTCGAGCTGCTCCATTCGCAACTGCTTTGGCTCCAGCTGGATCGATGAGTTCAAGCGGGCCCATCGGAGCGGTCAGGACGGGTAGTTCGAGATCGAGGCCGAGGACATTTGTCGCGGTCCTGGGCGTACCGGCACCTGTTGCCACAGACGACACGAGTTTGTAGCGACGAAGTGCGTCAGTGTTGGCTTCGACTGTGCTCTCGTCGCCTGCGCCCGCAGCGATGTGAGCGCCAAGGTCGGTCTCAAGCGACGCCAGGCCGGATTCGATGATGTCGCCGGTTGTTCGGTTCACGATCTCCGCACTCCACTAGTTGGCGCCACGGACAGATCGTAGGGCGGAGCGGTCAGTGACGGCTATTCAGCGTCAAGCGAGGATTTGTCGCCTCTGTGTGATTTGGTGACCTGCTCCCCTAGGGGCCAGCGGCGAATGTACTATCGAGCTATTCGGGCGCCGTGCTCGATGGCGGGAAGGTCGACGTGACAGTTCGCAAGTGGTTCAGGGTTCTGTGTGTAGTAGTTGCAATGGCGATGGCCGTTACTGCCTGTGGCGGTGACGACGATGAAGGTACCGACACCGCCGCTGACGCGGATCTTGACGAGGTCGAGGCGAGCTCAGTACCTGACACGGTTGCGACCGAACCTCCAAGCGACGAGCCTTCAGAGCCTGTCGTCGAAGACACAGCGGCTCCTGAAGCCGAGTCTGCCGGAAGTGAGTCGACGGGTAATGGCGCAATTCTCGCCGATCTCTGCGCAGGTGGACAGCTCGTGAACGGCGCGGTCACTATCGACGACCTCGTGAGCTTCGGTTTGTTCACCTCCACCGATGTGACGATCGAAGGCAACGATGCCTATAGCGCCTCGATCTACGAGACGTTCGGGTTCATCTGCAACATCAGCGAGACGGTGGGCGATGGCGAGAACTTCCTGACCATCGGCGTGAAATCAGGAACCGCCATTTGGGATTTGGCAGCCGAGAATGGCACCGATCCGGTGGAGACCATGGGTGACTGGGAAGTGATCGTCGGGAGTAACTGGTTGTCGCCCCTGACGATGCGTACCACCGACGATGCAGGCAATCAGGACAGCATGTTCTTCACCTGGACTCCATCGGACGGTTCCACCCCTGATGCAGAAACGCTCGAGCGGGTCATGCGACCGTTGGCCGAGGCCATGACTGCTGGGACAACGGTGGACATTCCTCGGAGCTAACGCTGCTGTTCAGCGTTTGATGGCCCGTCGATGTTCGTCAGGTGTCGAGGTACAACCGAAATCCCTCTGCTTGGGCTTCAAACCCAATGGATCGGTAGAAATCGTGCGCTCCGTCGAATGCATGACGTTTGTGCGCGAGCAGCTGAATCTTGTGACAACCCGCTGATCGGGCATCCGCTATTACATGGCGAAGGATTTCGCCCGCGACTCCCCGCCGTCGATGACTCGATGAAACCACCATTGCCTCGATGAGTCCCGATGGTCGACACGCATAACCAAGGTTTGGCAAGATCGTGAATGACGCCGTCCCAACAACCATCTCGTTGAGTTCGGCGATGTAGGTCGTCAGGTTCTCGGTGGCCAACATGGTGGTCCAGGTGGATTGTTCCAGCAGCGAGGGAGAGTCGACCGCCGGCCGGAGGCCCTCGTCCTCCCGGGACATCACACGAAGTACTCCAAGAAGGTCAATGTCGCGCGCCGGGCGCACCGTGCAACTTTGCCGAGTTTCTCTAGCCACGAGTCCATATTCGCAGACTTCAACTGCCACGCAGGCATTTCTGGCGGCTGGAACGTAGGCCCGACACGCGTCTGCGGAGAGTCGGTCACGCGACAGACCTTCGGCCCTGGCGCGATCGGCTCAGTAGGAGTTTGAATATAAGTACTGGCTGTCCCGGTGGGACAAGATGGGCGGTTCGACTCCGCCCTCGGCCACCAAGGTCACGACAACGAAGTTGGCCAGCTGAGCGTGAGGACGATGAGGGCATGAACACGATCGTTGAATCGCGTCCGCTTGCTCCCCAGGTCACGCTGCTTCGGATCGCCGCACCGAAGATCGCGCGCAAGCAACGTGCGGGTCAGTTCGTGATGGTGCGCGTGGGCGTCGACGGTGAACGAATCCCGTTCACGATCGCCGATGCCGACCCCGACGATGGCACGATCACAATAGTGATCCAGGCTGTCGGCAAGACCAGCACGCTGCTGAGTGAGCTCGGCGTCGGAGACGAGATCCTCGATCTTGCAGGTCCGTTGGGTACCCAGTCAGAGGTGGCCGAGTTCGGCACGGTGGTTGTGGTCGGCGGAGGGGTAGGGACAGCCGTCGCCTACCCAATCGCGGTCGCGCTGGCCGAGGTCGGAAACAAGGTGATTTCAATCATTGGCGCTCGGAGCCGAGCCAACGTCATCCTGGAAGACGAGCTGGCGGCCGTGAGCGCTGAGGTGCACGTCTGCACCGATGACGGCTCCTACGGGCGTCCCGGTTTTGTCACCGACGCCCTGGCCGAGATCATTTCGACCCGCGTCGTGGATCGTGTGGTGTGTGCGGGCCCAATCGTCATGATGGAGGCGGTCGCCGACGTGACTCGCCCGCAAGGCATCCCGACCGTCGCGAGCCTCAACCCCATCATGGTTGACGGCACCGGCATGTGCGGAGGCTGTCGCGTGTCGGTCGGTGGTACGAACCGCTTCGCCTGCCTCGACGGACCCGAGTTCGATGCCCACCTCGTCGACTTCGCCCTGCTGGCGCAACGTAATCGTGCGTACCTCGACTGGGAGGGGAGACGCGCCGAAGACCTCCATCGGTGCATCGCTGACAGCCGCAACCAAGAGCCAGCGCCATGAGTGAACTGAGTCGCCGTGACCGGATGCGGCGCACCCCGGTGCCCATGCCCGAGCGTGCGCCCGATGATCGCCGAACCGACTTCGGGGAGGTCAATTCCGGCTATACCGCCGAGCTGGCAATCGCCGAGGCCGAGCGTTGCCTCTACTGCGCCCGACCGACCTGCGTGCAGGGTTGCCCCGTCGGAGTGGACATCGTCGGATTCATTCATCGAATTGAGGTCGGCGAATTTGACGAAGCGGCAGGTGTGCTCGCCGCCGACAATTCGCTACCCGCAGTCTGTGGGCGGGTCTGCCCGCAGGAAACCCAATGTGAAGGCGCCTGCGTGCTGGCCAAGAAAGGAAAGCCGATCCACATCGGCCATCTCGAACGATTCGTGGCCGACTACGCCCGTGATCACGAACAGGCAGCGAAACCGATGCCGACCGCAACCGGCAGACGAGTTGCCGTTGTGGGGAGCGGTCCGTCCGGTATCGCCTGTGCCGGTGACCTGGCGAGTCTTGGCCACGAGGTCACCGTGTTCGAAGCGCTACACGAGCTTGGTGGCGTGCTTGCCTATGGCATTCCCGAATTCCGGTTGCCCAAACACATCGTGACGGCCGAGATCGACCAGCTACGCCAGCGCGGTGTTCGATTTGAGACGAATGCGGTCATCGGCATGGTCGACACTGTTGATGAACTGCTCACCATCGAGGGGTATGACGCGGTGTTCCTTGGCGTCGGCGCCGGGCTGCCCCGGTTTCTCGACGTGCCCGGAGAGAACCTGATCGGCGTGTACTCGGCGAGTGAGTTCCTCACCCGAGTCAACTTGATGCGTGCGTACACCGGCCAGAGCGATACACCTTTGGTCGAGGTCCGCGGAAGGTCGGTGGTCGTGTTCGGTGCCGGGAACACCGCAATGGACTCCGCCCGAACTGCGATTCGTCTGGGCGCGCACTCGGTGTCGATTCTGTACCGGCGCACCCGAGAGGAGATGCCTGCGCGAGGCGAAGAGGTCGCTCACGCTGAGGCAGAAGGGGTGCGATTCGAGACGTTGGTGACGCCGGTCGAGCTATACGGCGCTAGCGATGGCCGCCTGACTGGTCTTGTGTTGCAGGAGATGCGTCCTGGGGAACCCGACAGCGACGGACGGCGCACCCCGGTACCCGTCGAAGGCCGGACACGAGAGGTTCCAGCCGACGTAGCGATCATCGCCATTGGCAACATGCCGAACCCGTTGTTGCTGCGGGCGACCCCCGATCTCGAGCGGTCAGAGCGAGGTACGGTCATCGCCGATGGCGACACGGGCCAGACCTCCAAGAAAGGCGTCTTCGCTGGAGGCGACATTGTCACCGGCGGTGCCACGGTCATCTCGGCCATGGGTGCCGGCCGCCGAGCGGCAGCAGCAATCGACGACTTCCTGCAAGCCTGACACTCGTTCTACAACTGCAACGGTTGCGGCCGTGAGCTGTGGGATAGTGGTCTCTGGCCGGCATTTCTGCCTGGCTGGGGAAAGGCCATCATGGCCGGCAAAGACAAGGGTGGGCGGGCCGCCAAAACTCCCGCCGCGAAGAGCGCGAAAGAAAAGCGTCAGGACAAGAAGGACAAGAAGGCATCAAAGGGGTCGATGTAGATCTGAGCCTTCGGCGAGAAGTGTGTCGAGAGGGTCCGCTCCCGGAAACGTGAGCGGACCCGAGACACATCCCGTTCAGTTCCTACTTGGCGACCACAACGATCTAGGGAGCGCCGGGGTCCCGCCTCAGAGATCGAGTACGAGCGGACGGTGATCAGAAACCTCTGGACGTGCGGGCGTCTCGAAACACTTCACCTGGCCGGGTTCTGTGACCAGGAGGTAGTTCGCGTGGCGGCATTGCTTGGGGTAGAGCGATGTTCGGGTGTCCTTCTCGCCGACGAGATCAATCAGGCCAATGGCGCCCAGGATGTCGAACGTTTGAGAGTCGGGAAGCAGATTCAGGTCGCCACCAACCACGACGAGGTCGGACGGCATTCTGAGCTGCGTGATAAACGCTGCAAGGCGCTCGGCCTGAGCTTGCCGTGCCGGCGTGTCGGCTTTGCCGTCTGGGTCCCGCAACCCGTGCAGATGGGCGACCGAAATCGTTCGACCTGACACGCGGTCCACGAGTCGCGCACCCTGAGCGACACGAGGTCGATCGACCATCGGCCACTCGACGTGATCGACGAAGGAGCCGTGCACGAACGCCGCCGACGTCCCGATCACAGGGATTGATTCGTCGATGAACATCGCAATGCCGAAGTCTTGTCGATGCAAGTGTCCCGCTGCATCTTTGACCGGTCCCGCGTCACTAGCGACAAATGCTGCTTGATGGCGTGGGAGTAGCGCTCGTACATCGTCGAAGAGGTTGGCTCGTTGTGGCAACTTCCGTTCCCCGTCAGCGAAGTGTGTCCAGCCCTGGAGTTCAGCCGTTCGGGTGACCTCTTGCAGACACAGCACATCGGGCCGACATTCCGACAGCCAGTCAGCCAGGGCGTCGAACACCGCCCCACCCCACGCGTTCAACGACACGATTCTCACCCATGTAGATCTAGCAGTTCCAGCGCTTGGGGCGGCTGCCGCGATCTATGATCGCTACTTCTAGGACTGGAGACTGATGTACGAACCGAAGCAGGTCGTGTCCACGAAATCGGAGATTCGAGAGGTTCTCGGCGACGTTCTGTATAGCCAGGACACCAAGGTCATCGATCACATTGACGTGCACTGTCAGTTGTGGATTGAGCGCTCGACCTTTGTCGTGGTGTCCACTTTTGACGACTCGGGGCGTGTAGACGTTGCGCCCAAGGGTGATCCTTCGGGATCGTGGAAGGTTCTGGACCCTCACACGATCGCGATTCCGGATCGTTTGGGAAACAACCGCGCAGATACGTTGATCAACGTTGTTGAAAACCCTCGAATCGGGCTCATGTTCGTGGTGCCGAATCGGCGTGAAGTTGTTCGGGTCAGCGGTTCCGCCGTGATCGCGAGGGATTCAGACTTGCTCGAGTCGATGGCGTTCAAGGGAAAGCTCCCAAACTTCGCGATCGTTGTTCGGGTAGAGGAAGCGATGTTCCACTGTGGGAAATCGATGATCAGGTCCAATCTGTGGAACCCGGACAAGTGGGAGTCCGTCGAAGGGCTCCCGACGTATGGGCAGGCGTTGGTCGATCACGGCAAGCTCCCGATCACGGCTGACGAGATGCAGGCAGGGGTTGAGCGCAACGCCCGTGAGAGTCTGTATTAGGCAGCCCGCTCCAGCATCAATCGATACCGAAAGGTGCACGCGAACGTAGAGCTACGGTGTCGCGATGACGTCAACGCCGAACATTCTGTTCATTCAGGTCGATCAGCAGGCAGCCTCGTTCCTGGGTGCATACGGCAACTCTGTAGCGAAGACGCCCCACCTTGACGCTCTCGCAGAACGTTCGGTGGTCTTTGATTCGGCGTATACGAACTTCGCTCTCTGTGCGCCATCTCGTTTCTCGATGTTGTCCGGTCGGCTGGCGTCGGAGATCGGCGCTTACGACAACGGCGCCGAGTTCCCGAGCGCAATTCCCACGTACGCGCACTACCTCAAGGCCTCGGGCTACCACACGTCGCTGGTCGGAAAGATGCACTTCGTTGGGGCCGATCAGCTCCATGGTTTCGATGAGCGGCTGACGATCGACATTTATCCCGCAAGCTTTCAGTGGAC
>RCNE010001442.1_pt1 | contig 12891 bp, 9 predicted proteins | sample 2041361 | NCBI WGS metagenome assembly RCNE01 (sample SAMN09708229, study PRJNA481090) | Marine sediment metagenome, whole genome shotgun sequencing project.
AATTGTTCCAGCAATCCAAATAAAAGTTGCTTTAACTTCCGCCCGGTTATCTTTGTCGATGTCGTCGACCAGGATTTCGATAGCAAACTGGTTCGCCTGGAAGGAGACATTACCGAAATATATTCTGACGGCCTGTTACTTTGCGATGCTGTTCCCAACCAGGACATGGATAACCTTGGCTGTGTCAAGATTCATTTCGGGGCTGAATCAGCTTTCTTCGATAATTCACCAGGCCCCAATGGTAACGATGGTAGGCCGACGGCTATTAGCAGACTATTGGTTGAGGCTAACATTGGCGAAGAACTTACCGTTGTCGGTTGGGTGACGTCCTGGGCCAGCACAGAAAATGGTGATGACAACCAGCCTGAAGAGTATTACCCGGTGCTGTACCTCGAGGCACTGGTTGCGGAACTTGGTAATTTCCTGCAGGTTGAAGGAACCGTAGCGGTTAATGCAGATGCAGAAGGATTTGAAATAAATGTTTCATCGGGTGGTCCGGTTATGACTGATAGTGCACTTGCAGTGATTTTCCAGCCTGGCGATGATGACATTAACGGCACCCGGATAGTCTCCAAATCAGGACAATTACTGGATCCTCAGGATGTCACGGAGCCCCTGCCGGTTCAGGTAGATGGTACTTTGCAGCTGATGACGGGTATTGATCCATTGCTAAAGGCTGCCCTGATTATTATCGACAAGGATGCCCTGGGTGCAGAACTGGTCACTGGCGTTATTCAGTCGGTTGGTGCTAGTACTCTGGAATTGACGCCGGAAGCGGATACGGTTTGTGGTGCTGCTATCAGTCTGCTTACGGTCGATTTGACCAGTGACCTCGATATTTGGACGATAACCATAACCGACGACAGCTATTCAATCGTACCTGATGGCACACTGCAGGAGCAGCAGACGGTGTTCATGAATGGCACCTGCGAATTGACCGGCTATCAAACCGACAATGTTGCAATCATTGAAGATGAGAGGCCTTAAGCACGGATCCTGAGAGGGACACAAACCCTGTCTCCTTCATGAAGTAACCCATTAAGTTTTTGATGGGTTATTGATCGCTTTAAACTTGAGTCGCTTCCGCGCATAGATGCAGAGTGCTTATGGGCGCATTTTCAATGCGATAAACCACACAGTGAGCTGGCATCTTGCAATCCGTTTGTTTCACACTGGCAGGCTTTGTATATAGGACGTTATGCGTTCGCCTACGAGGAACGTTCATAGGTAAGGAACCTTCTCCGAAACGAGTCGTAACAATGCTGCTCTGCAGTATGATTCCTCAAAAGTTATTCTAAAGGTATCCTTTAAGTGGCACTGCCAGTCTTCGACAGGCATACCCCGGATATCGTTGCTTGTCTATTTTCGAGGTGTTCTAAGCTCTGGCATTCTTCGCTATTGCTGGCTCCATCAGTCAGATGACTTGCAATTACCTTGTTAAGATTTGAATGGCGAACATATAATCATGTTCGCATTGTCTCTGGCAACAAGATGACCACGCATCTGAGCCCGATTACTTTACCCGATAAAACTAAAGCACGAGGATTGGCAACATGGGTGCACACATGAGCATTGGATCGCACACGAAAATAGGAATTTCGGAGACGGAACGCATCGTGCGCATTTTCCACGAATCCTGGGATCTACGGGATCCGGAGCGTGGCGCTGCTGTCATTGCCGAAGACTGTCAATTCGAAGATATGGCGCGAGGTGAACTGCTGGCAGGCCGCGAGGGCTACAAGCGTGACTACTACCGATGGCGCGACGCTTTTCCCGATGGTGAGGTAAAGATCGTCAACATCATCGTTCAAAATACCTGGGCAGTCGTCGAATTTGTTAATCGCGGAACCCAGAGCAAGACAAAGAAACCGCTACTCGACGCCTGGTTTGTTGCGAGTGCGGCGTTGGAAAGTCGCGCGCACCCCTTCATCCTGGTTAATCCGGATGGCGGCGACCACGCTGCGGAACGAATCAGCTTCGGTGGCAATCCGCAGGCCGAAAACGACTGGCCGGTCGAGAAGCTTGAGTACCGCAACGCCGAGGGCGAGGTTACCGAGATGGACCTCGCGTTTACCTTCGCCGACTACGCACTGTTGATACCTGCGTTGCACGAGCATTTTCGCATGGTCCCCGTGGGCTTCGAGTCCGCCGACCTTGTACCAGTCGATCAGTACCTGGATAGCGATGAAGAGCTTGTTGATCACGCCGTGCCCTACATCTGGGCAATCGACGATCAGGATGTGCTCGTACGACTCGTCGTGTCCCGTGCCCTCATATTTGCGTGTCGTGACCGGTTGAACTACTGGCACACGCTGCAGGAGCTGGCCGGGATTCAGAACTTCTACGTCGAAGAGGCGGTGGAACGAATCATCGAAGAACAACGCGCGGCGATCGAAGCTGAACGCGAACAACTCGTTCAAGAGCACGAAGAGCAATTGGAAAGTGCCCGTTCGGAAGCCGCCGGCGAGGCCATGGGTCAGCTTGTCGACGTGCTCATGGGCGCCGATCTATCAGGTATGGTCGCCGGCGGTAGCCAGCTCGCGACGATGCCAGCTGCTGCGCCGGCTGAGACTAAAGCCCCGGCCGAGGACAGAGCCGCTGAAGCGGAGCCTGAGGTAGAAGAAGCTGAGGAAGAACTCAGTTTCGACGAACCCTGGCTCGACACGGCGATGTGTACAACCTGTGACGACTGCATGGGCATCAACAAGATGATGTTTGTGTATAACGATGACAAGCAGGCGATCATCAGGGATGTCAAAGCCGGCCCGTTTGCGCATCTCGTGGCAGCAGCCGAAATCTGCCCCGCCAAGTGCATCCACCCGGGCAAGCCCCTGGACTCCAATGAGCCAGACCTCGACGACCTGATCGCCCGCGCCGCACCGTTCAACTGATGAACAGTCTGATCGTAGCGCCGGCCATCATGGTAGGAATCGGCCTGTTCTTCGGCACGGTTCTCGCCATCGCGCAGCGCTTCCTGAAGGTCGACGAAGATCCACGCATCGAGGCGACAAACGAGTTGCTGCCAGGTACCAACTGTGGTGCATGCGGTCAACCGGGCTGCCTGCCGTTTGCCGAAAAACTGGTGGCGGGCGAAGTCGACCCCGGCGAATGCACCGTCAGTACCGACGAAAACATCGAGCAGATCGCCGAGTATCTGCAAGTCGATGCGGGCCGGGCTGAGAAGCTTGTCGCCCGCTTGAGCTGCAACGGTGGCCACCTGCAAGCCAACCAGATAGCGGAATACCGTGGTTTCGAGGGCTGTCGCGCAGCGGCCATTGTGTCGGGCGGCGGCAAAGGATGCGCCTGGGGTTGCCTCGGGCTGGCCGATTGCGAGGCGGCGTGCACTTTCGACGCCATCCACATGAACGCCAACGGGCTTCCACAAGTGGACACCGAAAAATGCCGCGCCTGTCCCGACTGTGTCGCGGCCTGTCCGAGGGACCTGTTCGAACTCGTGCCGCTTAATCAAGAACTGTACGTGCAATGCAATATTCCGCTCGCTGGCGAGGCCGCAACGCAACTCTGCGAAGTGGCCTGCGATGCCTGCGGCAAGTGCGTCGCGGACGCGGCGCCCGGACTAATCACCATGCAAGACAACCTCCCCATCGTCGACTACGCCGCGGGCGGCGAGCCCAGGCCTGATGCAATCTTTCGCTGCGCCACACGATCGATCGTCTGGCTTGAGCGTGAACAATTTCAGGATCAGGAATCCAGAAGAGCGGGAGCGCCCTGATGTCTGGCCTGCGTAATATCGCTATCCGCTGGTACCGTGATGTGTTCGGTGCACCGGCCGGTTCCGACATCCGCGAAGAAGGACTGAATTGCGTGCTCGACGGTAATAGCGCGATCGTGTTATCGGAGGCCGGCATTGCAACGCATGCCGTACTGGGCGGGTCTTTGCCGTCCGTCGATGCCGATGCAGTCTGGCTGGGTGAAGTCGAACACGGCGCAACGAATCTTTTTGGGGAGGCACTGTCGGCACAAACGACCGAGGGACCTCGGGGCATTATCGCTGCCGCAACCGGCCTCGCATTGGCTGGCCGTCGTGCAACGGCATTTCTGTCCGGTACGGATATCGCCGCCGCACAAGACCTCCTGATCTCGGCAGCCGGCAAGCACGTGCCATTGGTACTGCACGTGGGCACCCGCGCGGCGGTGGCGCACGGCGCAGCACTCGGTAGCGGCCACGAGACCGTACACCTTAGCGCGGACTCTGGTTTCTTCGTGTTATTTGCTGCCAATGTGCAGGAAGTTGTTGATTTTACTTATATTGCCAGGCGGGTCGCTGAGGAGGCGCTCGTGCCGGGCATGGTCGTCATGGACGGCGAACAAACCGCGCTTGCCATGCAGGACGTACGGCTATTATCGCCCGCCCAGGTCAACGATTTTATGGGTGCTGCACGCGAGCAAATCGAGGCGCCAACGGCGGCGCAAAAGCTGTTGTTCGGCGAGATGCGACGCCGCGTTCCTGCGTGGCACGACCTTGATGAGCCGGTTCTAACGGGTGCACTGTTCGAGAAAGAAAGTTTTGCACTCGGTGCCCTGGCACGCGGGCCGTTTTTTGATGCTTTCGTCGGCGAATCGCTGACAACATCGTTTGCCAATTTCGCGCGCAAGACAGGCAGACAGTACGAGACCATTTCTCGCTACAAGCTCGACGATGCGAAGACCGTACTGCTGGCGCAGGGCGCCGGCATTGAAACGGCGCGAGTGGCAGCGGATTGCCTGCGTAAAGAACACAAGGTCAAGGTCGGTGTACTCGGCATTCATGCACTGCGGCCGTTCCCCGGTGCCGCAATCGTCAATGCACTCGAGGGACGAGACCGAGTATTCGTCCTCGAACGCACTGACGCTTCAATGTGCGGTGAACCGCCGCTGACCCGCGAAATTCGTGCCAGCATGGATCGGCTCGACAGCAAACGGCGCTCGCGCTGTTCTCCCGTGGTTTACGGCCTTGGTGGATTCCCGTTGCGCGTTGCCGACCTCGTCGAACTGTGTACCGGCCCGGACAAGGACTCAACGGAACCGCTGTTCCTTGGGCTGGCGTTCGACGACTCCTCTGGCGAGCAACCCAAACGCGAGGTTCTACTCGATGCATTGCGGCGCGCCTACCCCGACGCTGCCAAACTCGGCATTCGCGCAGCACGCGGTGCTCCGGTAGCAAAACCGAAAGGCTCTCTCACGATAGCAATACACCGCAGTAACGGCGGTAAGGAAATCTTAGGCGCAGCTGGCGCCCTGCTCCACGCACTCGAAGGCGGCCGGGTACGCAGCCGTCCTGCGGTTGCGTGGGAGCGCTGGTCCGCTACCAGCGTCGACTGGCTCACCCATGGCGATGACTCCCTGCACGATCCCGGCGACGATCTCGTCGCCGACATCACGCTGGATGTACCGCGCGCAGTGGTGTCTGTCGACGCAACAGCAAAAGCCTTCCGCATACCCTTCGAGGACGACAGCGCCGAGGCACCGGAGATGCTTCTCGGTGGCCTGTTTGGCGTCCTGTTCAACGCAGGATTGCTCGACCACAAATCGCGTCGAATCATTGCCGCCCGCAAAGGGCTCCTCAAGGGCGTCGGTACAAATCGCAGCGACGACATCATGGCCGCATTCCAGGCTGGCTTCGAACAGCTTGTCGAATACATTGGCGACAATGACGCCGATGCCAGCGAGCCGGATCGATGGGTAGGCGAAGCGCCAGACGCAGTCCGTCATCTCAGCCGTAACGACGATAATTTCGCAAGCCTGCCCCGCTTCTGGGACCAGACAGGTGTTCTCTACCGCGACGGCCAGGCAGACCGCCTGACTGCAGACCCGTTTCTCGCCACCGGCACGATGCCGCCGCTGAGCTCGACCTTTAATGACACCAGTAAGACGCGCAGCAAGATGCCGATTTTCGACCCGACGCTTTGCACGGGCTGCGGCAAGTGCTGGACACATTGCCCGGACAGCGCAATCGGCGTCGTCGCCTCTACACCGGCAGCACTTATTGACGCAGGCATAAGCCGCACCGGCGCAGATGCCGTGCGCCAAGTCTCGTCGAAGCTTGCTTCACGTATCGTCTCGAGTAACAAGAAAGCCGACGATGTGGCACCGACGTTTGGCCAGTTGCTCAACGATGCCTACGCCTGGCTTGACGACAAGATGCCACTGCCAGAAGAACGCAAACAAGCAATCCAGGATGGTATCGACGGAATCGGCAACGCGCTGGGCGCACTGCCGGTCGCCATCACGAAGCCCTTCTTCTTTGATGCCGAGGCACAGAAGAAAGACAGCGCCGAATTGCTGTCAGTCGTAATCAACCCCGAGGCCTGCAAGGCTTGCGGAATCTGTGTCAGTAATTGCGAACCCGAAGCACTGCGAGCGAGCGAGCAGGACGCAGCCTCGCTCGAGCAGGCACGCGAGCTCTGGTCGGTATTTGCGGCCACGCCCGACACGCCCTCCGAGACGCTCGAACGCGTTGCTGAGAACCCGGACATCGGCACGATGGCGGCCATCTTGTTGTCGCGTTACTGCCAGTTTTCACTCGCCGGCGGTGATCACGCGGAAGCCGGGTCTGGCGAAAAGATGGCGGTTAAGCTGGCTCTCTCTGCGACCGAGTTCCATCAGCAGCCGCTTGTGCAGCGCTTTGCGGAAACGCTCGCTGAAGCGGGCGAATCTGTCTCCGAACTAATCAACGAGACGCTCTCGAGCACGTTGGCGGTAGAAGACCTCGATGCCGTTACCGAGAAACTGAAACGCACCACAAGCCCTCGCGTCGATCTCAAGGATTTAGCAGAAGGCATCGGGGACGCAGCCGGCGATCACTCGGTCGACACCGAGTACCTGCTTCGCCTCATCGATATTTCCAGGCAAATTGCTGCGGCTCATCATCGCCTTGTTGAAGGTGAACATGGTCTCGGTCGCGCCCGGTACGGCCTGGCCGTCGCGGGCGGCAGCACCGCTGCCTGGGCCGGCGCGTTTCCGCACAACCCGTTCCAGGCACCCGTCCTGGTCGACATGACTGGCGACGCGGCACAATTGGCCGCTGGGTTGATCGAGGGGCATCTGGACGAGACCACTGATCTGATTCGTCTGCTGCGTCTTGCACGTCTTGAAATCGACCAGCCCGACGGTGCCAACTGGAAGCGTGAAGCGCTCGCGAGCCTGCGCTGGCAGGATCTTGGCAAAGAGGAACTGGACGCCTGTCCGCCGCTCGTGTTGATCGGTAGTGACGAAATGCTCGCCGGACAAGGACTAAGCCAATTGATCTGGCTATTGAACTCCGGTCTGCCAGTCAAGGTGCTGGTTCTCAGCGCTCTGGACTTCGGGCTTTGCCAGGGGGGCGTTAGCAACAACCCGCGCGGAAATCTCGGCCTGCTTGCCCTCGGGCAACGCAACGCGTTTGTCGCGCAGACCTCCATCGCTAACCCCGTTCACCTCGGCGAGAGTATGTTGCAAGCACTCGGCTACGAAGGCCCCGCCCTGCTCCAGGTCTATGCCCCGAGCCCCACGAGACATGGCTTTCAGAGCAAGCAAACCAAATTACAGGCCGAGCTCGCAGTCGCAAGCCGCGCGCTGCCCTTGTTTCGCTACGATCCCAGGGGCGAGGGCGTGTTCGGGTCGCGCATTAGCCTGGACGGCAATCCGGCATCGGACGAGACACTGGATCTTCTTACGCTGGGCGACTGGGCACTGGGACAAGAACGATTCGCGCCGCAATTCGAGCCACTTGCAGGAGACGCGGCGACCCCCATTCCGTTGCAGGAATGGCTGCAGCTGGCTGAGAAGGGTCGAAAAAGCAAGACACCCTACGTAGCGACTGGCGATGGCGAAGAAGAGCAGCGTTTCAGAGTGTCTGAGTCCCTTGCTGATACCTCTGGTCAGTGTCTCGCGAACTGGCAAACATTGCAGGAACTCGCCGGCATCGTCACACCCTTTACCGAACGACTCGAACAGGAAATTCGTTCGGAACTTGCCGCCGAGCACCAAGCGGCACTCGATGCTCAGAAACAAGCCTCAGCCGAAGAGATCCGGGAAATCCAGGAAAAAACACAGGCCGAGATCGCGAGCAATATCCGCAGCCGCCTGCTACAGCTTGCTGCGAAGAAGCGGGACTGACGGCGATGAAAGCTCTCAGCTTTTTGCGCCGCAGTTTTGAGCACGGAGTCCATCCGGCGCATCACAAGCAGCAGACCGCAGATTTGCCGATCCAGCGCGTACCATTTGGCAAGCACTACGTCATGCCCCTGGGCCAGCATATCGGTGTACCGGCAAAGGCCGTAGTTGCCGCCGGGGAACGTGTCCAACGGGGTCAATTGATTGCAGAACCGGGCGGCTTCGTATCCACAGGCCTGCACAGCCCTGTCACAGGCACCGTCACAGAGATTGGTGATTTTCGCGGTGTCGACGGGCGCTTTGCGCCGGCGATTGCGATCGAAGCAGACGCGTTTGCAACCCAGCAGGTCGATGCCAGCGCCGCTATGGACTGGCAATCGTTGTCGCTCGAGGATTTCATTAAAGCCGTGCAGATGGCGGGCATTGTCGGCATGGGCGGTGCAGCTTTTCCTGCCCATGTGAAACTGTCAGTACCGGACGGCGTCAAGATTCGGCACTTGCTGATCAACGGTGCCGAGTGCGAACCCTATTTGACGACCGACCACCGGCTCATGGTGGAGCGGCCCGAGGCATTGCTCGAAGGCGCGGAGATTATGCGGCAGAAGCTCGGTGCCGAAGACACGGTCATCGGCGTGGAAATGAATAAACCCGATGCGATCGAGATCGTTCGCAAACACATCCAGCCCGGTCAGCCTGTGCGAGTTGTACCCCTTAAGGTCAAGTATCCGCAGGGCGCCGAGAAGATGATGATCAAGAGCATCTTCGACAAGGAGGTGCCTGCCGGACAATTACCGCGCGATGTCGAAGTAAACGTCAGCAATGTCGGCACGATCGTCGCGATTGCCGATTACTTTTTGCGCGGCGTGCCGTTGATTGAGCGGGTCGTAACTGTGGCGGGTCCGGGCGTAACCTACCCTGCCAACCTGATCGTGTCACTCGGAACGCCTGTGAGAGATGTCGTGAAATTCTGCGGTGGCCTCAAGCCGGGAAGCCGGGAAATCATCATGGGTGGGCCGATGATGGGTCGCCCTATCGCAAGCCTCGATGTGCCGATCCTGAAAGGTTGCTCCGGTGTCCTGGTGTTTACCGAGAAGCAAACGGCACAGCGCAAGGAGTATCCGTGCATTTCCTGCGGCCGATGCCTCGAAGCCTGCCCGTATTTTTTGAATCCGTCCCGACTTGCACGCCTGTCCAAGTCGCGCATGTTTGACGAGATGAAGGCGTACAACGTCTTCGACTGCGTCGAATGTGGTTGCTGCACGTTTGCCTGCCCGTCGAACATCCCGATCGTGCAACTCATTCGCACCGCGAAAGACGACCTGGCCAACCGCAAGGAGCCTGACGCGTGAAAAAGCGTGACCCGGACCTCCTGCTGTTCCACGCACCGTTATTGCGGCAGGGAATGACGACGCCGAATGCGATGCGCGACGTACTGTATGCGCTGGCACCGGCGACGGCCGCGTCACTGTGGTTTTTCGGTCTCAGCGCTGCCCTGGTTCTCGGTACGTGTATCGCCGGTGCGGTTCTCGCAGAGTGGCTGTTTGCCGGCGAGGAAGCTCGCGGCGAGTCACTGAAGGATGCCAGCGGAATTCTTACGGGACTGTTACTTGGCCTCACATTGCCACCCGGTTTGCCGTTGTGGATGGCATTCCTGGGCGGATTCGTCGGCATCGCCCTGGGTAAAGTCATCTGGGGCGGCCTGGGTCATAACTTGTTCAATCCAGCCTTGCTCGGCCGCGCATTCCTGCTCGCGACGTTCCCGATCGCCATGACGACCTGGGTGCCAACGACCGGCGACGGCGGATTCTTCAATATCTACGCGGGCAACCTGGCGCTACCGTTTATGCAGGCGCAGATAGACGGCGTTACGTCCGCAACGCCGCTCGGAATGATGAAATTCGAGCAGGTGGTCACGCCGCTCTCAGACCTCGTATTCGGCAATGTCAGCGGTTCGCTCGGAGAAACCAGCGGTCTCCTGCTGCTGCTCGGTGGTATTTATTTGTGGCTCCGGCGGGATCTGGACTGGCGTATACCCGTAAGCATCCTGCTCACGGTCGTCGTCTTTTCGTTCTGTCTGGGTCTCTTCGATGCGGCACGTTTCCCGGCACCGCTGTTTTCGGTGTTTTCGGGTGGCCTGTTGCTCGGCGCGATCTACATGGCGACCGATCCGGTGACATCGCCGATTACTCCACGCGGCGCCTGGATTTTTGGCACCGGTGTCGGTGTCCTCGTGATACTGATACGCGTGTTCGGCGGTCTGCCCGAGGGCGTGATGTACGCGATACTGCTCATGAACGCGGCGACGCCGTTGATTGATCGTTACACGCAACCCAGAGTTTTCGGTCGCGGGGCTGAATCGAAATGACCGCGCCCAAAGACTCAAACAGTCCCAGCTCACTGCGGCTCGTATTGACGCTGGCAATTGCCGGCCTTGTATCGGGTATTGCCATTATTGGTATTTATGAGTCAACACTGCCCACAATTACGGAGAACAAGGCACGCGAGCTACGCGAGGCTGTGTTCAAGGTGCTACCCGGCGTCAGCCAGCTGCAAGCGCTCGTTTATCGGGGTGGGGAACTCGTTACGGTGGAAATGGCCGACAAGGACGAGCCAGTCATCTACGGAGGCTATGACGAACAAGGCGATTTCGAGGGCTATGCGATGCCGGCGAGAGGCCCCGGCTTCCAGGACACAATCGCGATTCTCTACGGCTACAAGCCAGGAGAGAAAATCGTCGTCGGTATGGAAGTCCTCGAAAGCCGCGAGACGCCCGGGCTGGGTGACAAGATTTATAAAGACGCCGAGTTCGTCGGCGGCTTCAGTTCCCTGTCCGTCGTACCAGAAATTTCCGTGGTCAAGAAAGGCACGAAAAGTCAGCCTAATGAGATTGATGCGATAACGGGAGCGACGATTTCTTCCAAGGCCGTCGCCAGAATCATCAACGAAGCTCACGCCGCATGGTCGGCGCAGCTACCGGCGCCAGGTTCCGAGCCACCGCTCAAAGCAGAGGAATCAGTGGGTAACGAGGCAGGTCAATGAAAAAGAATCAGTCCCACGAAGAATTCATCAAGGGAATCTGGCGCGATAACCCCGTGTTCGTCCAGGTCCTCGGGATGTGCCCGATGCTCGCGGTTACAAACTCAGCGATCAACGCTGTCGCCATGGGCATGGCAACGTTTTTCGTGCTGGTGGGGTCGAGCTTCCTGGTATCGACCTTCCGTCACCTGATTCCGAAACAAGTACGCATCTCCTGCTTCATCATCATCATCGCAACCTTCGTGACCATCGCCGATTACACGCTGCTCGCACTCGTGCCGAAGGTGCATAAAGAACTGGGTGCGTTCATTCCGCTGATTGTGGCGAACTGCCTGATCCTCGGTCGGCAGGAAGCATTTGCATCGAGGTACCCGACGAAACTCGCGGTAATGGATGCTATGGGCATGGCGAGCGGTTTCCTGCTGGCATTGCTCTCGCTCGGCGCGGTCAGGGAGATACTCGGTGACGGCGCATTGTTCGGCGTGAAACTCTTTGGCGAAAACTTCGAGCCCTGGATAATCATGATCCTGCCGCCGGGCGGCTTCCTGACGCTGGGTGTCATCCTGCTGTTCTTCAACTGGTTCAAGTTCAAGAAAGACGAGTTCCTCGAGGAAGTCGCTGCCGCACAGAGGAGTAAAAGCTGATGGACAACCTTCTCTGGATCTTCATCAGTGCATTACTGGTCAACAACTTCGTACTAACCTACTTTCTTGGGCTGTGCCCGTTCCTCGGTGTTTCCAACTCGCTGGAAACGTCGGCACGGCTCGGGCTCGCGACGACTTTCGTGATGCTGGTCACCGCAGTGTGCGCCTGGCTACTAAACACGTATGTATTGGTGCACGCACCTTACCTAAGGTTGATCTGCTTCATTGTCGTGATCGCCAGTACTGTGCAATTCATCGAGATGCTTATCAAGAAGCTGAGCCCCGCATTGTTCCGTGCGATGGGAATCTTCCTGCCGCTGATCACAACAAACTGTGCGATTCTCGGCCTCGCGATTTTCGCGACCAACCGCGGCTACGGATTTTGGCAGGGCATCGTTTATGCACTCGGCGCCGGAATCGGCTTCACCCTGGCGCTGGTGCTACTGGCCGGCCTGCGTGAGGAGTCGGAATTGTCCGACATTCCGAAACTCATCGAGGGTACCGCGATGAACCTGATTATCGCAGGTATCTTATCGATGGCATTCATGGGTTTTGCCGGACTGTTCAGTACTACCTGAACAGAAACTGGAGATTTAATGGCAACACATATCTTTTCATTGCTTGGACTCGTAATGCTGTGCGTTTTCTGGGCCGTCTTTCAACTGTGGTTGAAGAAGAATGATCCTGATGCCGCTGAACGGCCGGCCAAGTGTGGCGGATGCAATGAGCAGTGTGAGAAATAGCGAAGTCAGTCCCGACTCTATTCGAAAGAAGCTCAATCCCTGAAGCTGGCGGGCGATGGTTCTTCGGCTAACGAGCGTCCTCCATTTTTGTACCTTTTTAGCAATAATTTTCGCGAACGCTTTGTGCCTGTACCTTTTGAAGGTTGGAGCAAAATCACCGACGTGCCTATCCCCACCATCCAAACGAAAGTACGCGAAATACACGATAGACAGGTTTTTCGTACGAGGGTATTTTTATCTGATAAACGGAATCGGGAGGAGAAGATGCGACGGCAACTGATAGAGGCCCTCACCTATCCAAGACTACTGGTGCTGAAAATAATCGAAGATAGGGACTGCCCACACGAAAGCCTGTTCGAGGCTTTAGACGAACG
>RCNE010001443.1_pt1 | contig 12888 bp, 12 predicted proteins | sample 2041361 | NCBI WGS metagenome assembly RCNE01 (sample SAMN09708229, study PRJNA481090) | Marine sediment metagenome, whole genome shotgun sequencing project.
GGATGCTGTTGAAGAAATGATTCAAAGCGGTTGGAAAGACACCAAGCCAGCCAACCTATGGCGTAATTTCAAAATGCGCCAGCGTCTTCAATACAAAAAAACTTAATACTGAACAATCTTCAGGACACATTTTGCACGGGCAAAAAAAACCCGGCAGTAAATACTGCCGGGTTCCATTTGCTATCTTGCTTATAGATTAATGCCGTAACTCAACCCGACGGTTAGCCGCACGGCCTGCCTCAGTACCATTATCTGCAACAGGATCGGTCTCACCGTAACCCTTCACAAATATGTTAGCGGCATTTGCACCATTAGCAATAAGGTAGTCGGCTACAGCTTGAGCCCGACGCTTGGACAGACCCATGTTGTATTCATCCCTACCCAAGCTGTCGGTATGCCCGGCAATCTCAATCTTCAGGTCAGAATGACGGGTCATAATCTTGGCCGCTTCACCCAGACTCGTGGTTGAGTTGGCGGTCAGTTTGGCGGAGTCAAACTCGAAATTAACATGCTCAAGTTTGTATTCGGTCGCCAACGTACAACCGTAGTTGTCGACAGGTCGGCCTGCTGGTGATGACGGGCATTTGTCTTTGCTGTTTACAACACCGTCGCCATCATCATCGAGTTCACAACCGTACTGATCAACTTTCGCACCAGCAGGTGTACCCGGACAACGATCACGGCTGTCACCGACGCCATCGCCATCACTATCAATCTCACAACCGCGGTCATTTACCGTAACACCCTGTGGGGTTCCCGGACATTCGTCCAGACGATCAACAACGCCGTCGCCATCGCTGTCTATCTCACAACCATTCTCATCTACGATGCCGCCTGCCACGGTTCCGGGGCACTTATCATCCAAATTCTTTACGCCATCAGCATCGGTATCGGCAAACGCACAAATGGCACCACCAATGAGAAAGCCACCGGCTCCGGCAGCCATTGCTGAATCGAAATCATCCGTCGCACCCGCTGCTATACCCGCTGCGGCACCTGCTGCGGCGCAATTCCCCCACGTGTCATACCAGGCAGTTTTACCCGGAGTACCAGCGCAAGCACTGAGTAATAAAGTCAAAATGACCGCAACCACACCCAATTTATAATGTTTCACTACTTTCATCCTCCAAATGGTAAAAACTGCACCCTCGTCTCTAACGATATTATATATGACTAAATGTCTCAAACTCACTCTTTGTTTTCCAATTGACAGGAATTCACAGTCACAACACCCATCATACAAGTTTTCACTGATTTACTTAAAGATTCATCACCGATCCCGGGGGATCCTGGCCACCGGATACAACAGGTATTGCTCATCATAGAACGGTGTTTGTTCATAAAACCACATCAGGCGTTGATACCGGCTTCCGGCAAAAGCTTCATCGTTCGCCAGTTTTTGTTCGAAACGGTTTTTCAATTCCGCGTCATTTTCCAACATTTTTTGTGCCAGTGGCTCCAGCACATAGGCTTCGGCATATTCGGTACGGGTAAATATTTCCAGGAAAAACCCCCACTGGAGAAACGAATCCGGTGCCTGTGGCTCAAGCATCAGCACAAGGAGTTCACCGAGTGGTTGATCGGTACTGATCCGGTAACTGCCGACCGGAAATGTAGCTTCAATAAGCTGCATATCCAGCTCACCCGGATCAATCCGGATATGGCCCTCGAAGGGGTTGGGTGTCCATTCTGAGGGCTCTGCAATACCGGCACCGGGCAAACGGTAGACCTCGGCACGCGTGCTTAGTGGTTCCTTAATCTGCGTCACCTCAATACCATGCAAAGCGATTCGCTCAACAACATCAGACCATGCCTGCGGAATAATATAAGCGACCGGAGGCTCAATCATTGCCGTGGGCTTGTTAATAAAAACCTCTGGAATCATCTCGGTCACGGCCTGACCTGTCCAGCGAACCACTTCTCCTCCGGACACCGGCCCCTGGTAGCGTTCTGAGCCAATTCCCTTAAAGGGCACCTTTTGGGCAGACGCTGACTTATCGCGTTCGAATCCCAATGGAATCAATTGCGGTCGCCGTTGTTGATCCTGCTCCCTGGCCTTGCGTAAAGAACCTTTTTCCCTGGCCAACAGTTCCAGGGTCTCTGCCATTAACACATAGGTCCCCAACACACGGCGCTTATATGGCTTCAAGGAATGGTTTTCGACCAGGATGGTCGGCAGGTGAATAGCATCGCCGTAACCATTGGAAAAACGTGGATTACCCGACCATGTGAGAAACCCGTCCTTCATATCCAGCCCATTGGCTGCAAAAATCAAGCCACCGGGCTCGTGTCCGTTCTCACTCAGAACTGAATTGATTGCAGGACGGTAAACATCTTCAATCCAATTTCCAATGGCCGGTGACCAACCGTTACGGCCATTACCCCCGAACGTGATGTCATATTGGTAATCCGCTCCATCTGTCACGTGTAGGTCCAGGTACAAATCAGGCTGCCACTGCCTGAAAACCTTGATCAGTGCACGCACACCCTGTGTATCAAGCTTGGTGAAATCGCGATTCAGGTTCTGATTACGCGCATTGGTGCGCCAGCCCATTTCCAGTGGTCCACGCTGATTGATCCGGTTAAATGCTGACCTGCGTTCGTGACCATCGACATTCAATATCGGTATAAACAGGAAATTGGTTTTTGCCAGGAGTTCGCTACGCCTGGCCGCCACCGTCATATCGCGCAAAAGCATAAGACCGGCATCTTTGCCGTCAATTTCACCGGCGTGGATACCCGAATGGGCCAGTAGAAGGGGCTTGCCGGTTGCGCTCATTGTTTCGGCACTGAAGGTCTTGTCTGCACTGGCGATCACCATCCAGATATCCCTTCCCTGCAGACTCCGGCCAATGGATACCATCTCCAGCTCGGGTGAAGCGCTCACCAGCTTGCGCAGCCAGGTCATGGTTTCGGCATAGTCCGGAGTCGTGCTTAATTGCATAAGCTCGGCCGGTGTAATCCACGGATCACCGCTTGCGACAACCAGCGATTCGCTGGCACCGGACCAGTGTTGAACCGGTGGCAAAAAAGATTCCACACCTGAGAAAACATCCGCTTCACCGGCGGCACATGTAACCGCAACTGTCTGGGCAAACAATAACAATAAATATAGTGTGACCCGTTGTCTCATTTACCGCCACCGTATCGAAGTAGTTGTCGTCTCGAAAAGATCATGATTCTGCAACCTGTTGTTTGGATAAGTTTTCCTGTTTTGAGCCAAGCTTTATGGCCAGTATTGCCCACAGCCCGGCCAGCGGCGCCGCAGTCAGTGCAATTGCGCCGATGGACAGGCCCAATGCCAGAAGCCCTGTGTAAATCCAACCGCTCAGCAAATCGCCGCCACGGTAGACAGCAGCATCGAGAAATGGCTTGGATTTATACTTCGCCTCCCTACCAAGAACTGTCCACAGGATTTCACGGGCGGGTTTGGTCAAACCGTACCGCCCGGCACGGTAGATAACCTGCACAACCACCAGTACCCCCAGCGTGGGGTAGAGACCAAGCACCACAAACCCCAATGCCATCAGGGCCGGAATAATCGCCAGGGTCAACCCGACGCCCAGCCGTTTGATAATACGCGCGGTCAGGTAGATCTGGAATATGATGGTCAGCGCACTGACCAGTAGGTCGATCCTTGCATAGAAAGCCGTCCTTTCACCCCTGTTGGCAAAAGCATCAGCCACCAGGCTGGCCTGCTGAAAATACAACATGGTTGACACGAAGGTCATCAACGCAATAAAAACTGCAATACCAGTCAGGTACCGTGATGCAAAAACGGCCTGCATGCCGCTCCATGCAGTGCCTGTTATTGCTTTCTCCGCCTCTCCGGGTATGACCACAGAACCGGTGTTGAAACGTTTGTCTAAAGAACGCGCACACCAGGATGCAACCTCAAGGGGAATGCAGGCCAGTAAAAGCAATAAAAAAACGGGCAATATTTCAGCCAACTCAGCTGTAACGGCAGAACCCGCCATTCCGCCAAATGAGCTGCCTACAGCGATAAAACTGAATAAGCGTTTGCCCTGGTTATTATCGAAACAGTCCGACATGAATCCCCAGAATACCGTTACTACAAATAATGCGAATACACTGCTCCAGACGTAAAACACACGGTCAATCCAGGGTCTTGCTTCAAGCGGTAGAAATACAAGACATGCCCAGAAGGCCACGAGACAGACTATAAAAAACCGGTTGACCAGTGGTACAAAGACTCCACGGGAGAATTTTGATGCCAGCCATGAATATGCTGGAACGGCCAACAGCATAACTAAAAATACCGCGGTCCAGAGATACTGTAAATTGCCACGGTCGGCCGAGGAGACCTCATCCCTTACAGCACGCAGAATGTAGTAGGAAAACATGATAAAAAAACCGTAGGCCGTCGCAATCAGAAGCCCTTTCAACTCACCATCATCACGAATATCTACAAACTTCTCAATTATTGTTCTAAGCAACAAAATTCTCCCCCACGGCAAACCCGGTACCGCTCAAAATAAGAATTTTCAGTTGTTTTTTACCTTGAGCAACCAAATAACCCGGCAACATGGCTGCACTTACACCAGCAAGCCCCATACTCACCAACAAATTACGTCGATTGATCTTGATCATTTTTATAATTCCTTAGTGGTTTATACTTCCCTAATCTAAACGAAGGTGCGTCACTTGTCAGCATCCGCCCTTCGAATCTTAAAACGGGAGTCAAAATTGAAAATTGTAAAACGGAACATCCTGCGTCGCGGAGGCTTCGCCGGCCTGCGTGAAACCCGATTGGTGATGAGCCCCAGTATCTTCCGCAGTCGCCGTGAGTCTGGCACGTCTACAGGCATTGGCAGGTTCTGTTACCTGGCAGATGCCAGTTTTCTGCCCCAAGGTGAGACGCGCATGCATACCCACAGTGATATCGATGTCATTTCAGTGATGGTGAAAGGCCGTATCAAACATGAGGGTTCCATGGAAAACGGCCAGGAACTTAACGTGGATGATATACAGGTTCAACGCGCTGGCAGTGAGGGCTTCAGCCATAACGAAATCAACCCGGATGATTCAAAAAACCGGATGATCCAGCTTTGGGTGCTTCCTGAATCCAAGGAGGAACCGGCATCCTACCAGATGTTTCGTGCCCAGGCTGGTGAGCGCATGAGGGTTTACGGTGGACCTCCCGATCAGGATGAGACTCTTTCCGCACGCACGGTCATTGACATTGCCCACGTCAACGCCGGCGAAAGTGTCAGCCAATCCGGCAGAAGCCTGGTCTACATGGTTGTTGGTGCAGGTACTGCTCATCAAGAGAACATCAGAGAAGGTGACCTTGTTGAGAGCAGGGATTTCGCCTTCAAGGCTTCAACAGACTGCAAGTTGATTCTCGTATTTGAAATATGAGAGATAATCAGGAGTCGAAGAAAGCGCCAGCTTCGATTTGACCCTCTTTGACTTTTGCTCCTACAATAAGGGATACTCGCAGAGGGCATAATTCAATGCCACTGGATAATACGAAATAAGAGGTAATATAGTATGCAATGCCCTAAATGCTCAGGTGAAATGGAACTGGTTTCTTATAATCAAATCGAAGTGGATCGTTGTACTTCGTGTGGCGGTCTTTGGTTCCAACCCGAAGAATTACGTAATCTACGTGATGATATATGGATGGCTGACTATATTATCGATAGCGGTGACAAATCTGTCGGTAAAAAGGCCAATGCCCTAAAAGAATACCCTTGCCCTGAATGCAACGAAACAATGCTGCAGGAATTTGATGAGGAACAACCCCACATCACCTACGAGTCCTGTCCGAACGGACACGGTACTTATCTTGATTCCGGCGAATTTACTGACCTGGTACGCAAAACTTTTTGGGACAAATTCAAACGCCGTAGATAGGACGTTTTTTGTACTGAATGGAAATGGCTGCCCCGTGTGACTTCCGTCATTCGGGGCTTCATTCATAATGATCAGCCCGATTCACAGACTGGCGGACATTAAAACCTCAAGCCGACCGTCCGGCAACAGCATCCCCTGATCAATATCAAAGCAGGATAACAGGTTCACAAGGATAGCCTGTGTGTGCGGGGTCGTGCGAGCCTGTTTGCCCGTGCGTGGCCGGATACTGAACATATGTGCCTGTTCAATACCATATTGCTGATTGGAAAATGATGTATTCAGCGTGCGTACGGTGAACGCATGTGCACGTGTGGATTTATGCAAAAATGGCCGAATGGCAGTGTTGAATGCTCGAAGCGCCTTGTCGTCCAGGTAATTCAGAAAATCCCAGAACAGGCACAGGTCAAAGCGTGTACCTTTTTGAAAATTCAGGGATTGACTGATCTGTTCGGCCAACTCGGCCTCGGTGTATTCACCAGACTGCATTTGCAAAACAGGGTCCGTGTACATCGCTGCGAAATGCAGACGACATTTATATTGGGAAAAATACTCGATCGTCTCTGGCAGTGCCGGACCAATTTCCAGGACAGACAACCTCAAGTCCGGATTGATTTTCTTAACCAGTGACGGAAACAACAGGCTTTGCTGAGTGCGCGACATAGGTGGTTCAACAGGCGTAAGACCTACGCCTGCTGTGCCTGTAATCATACTGTTCAATTCGCCAATCTTCTTTTAGTTGATGCGCAATTCATTTTGATGGACTTTTTAAAACACTTAACCACCATTCAAAGAATAATTTTTGCTTTCTTTCAGACTGCTTTTGTTTTCTTTCAGACTGCCCGAAGCAACAACTTTTGGTGTTTCGGCGACTTTCTCATCCTTTTTTTCAATTGTCTTTTTCGCCGGGTTGGCAAGCTTGGGCTTGGCAGCCTCACCAGGATCCATATCGATGCTGCCCTTGAATATCGCACCGTCCTCTAGTGTCATACGAGGTGCCACGATATTACCGTGGACATTACCGGACCGCAAAATAATGACCTTTTCAGTACCGGTGATATCACCACGGACTTCACCGGCAATTTTGATCACCTTGGCCGTAATGTCCGCGTTGACGCGTCCACTCTGACCTACTTCAACCAGGTGCAAATCAAGGCGGATTTTTCCATCTACGCGGCCTTCCACAACCAGGTTTTCATCACCGCTAATATCACCGTTGATGTGAATTCCGGGTCCGATGAGAGCGGCCCTTCCACTGCTGGCCGGTGTGCTGGCTGGCACTGCAAAGTTTTCCTGTTGTGATTGCGAAACCTGAGGTTCCGGCTTGTTGTTTCTGTGTTTTTCAAACATTCGATGCTTCCAATAACTTTTGAACTGGGGTCAACTAGTCTAGCAGAGATTTTCTACCGAATACCAAAATCACTGAGAAAAATGAAATATTTTCATAAAATATTTACCTTACTGCGGTTACAATCCTCCATTCGTTCTGAATCTGGCGAACAGTTTTGACGGTTCACTGACCTGATCAAGCAGCGGTACTCTCAACTATACTATGGCAAACAGGATGCTTTGGTTCATGCAAAAACTAATCGCTCAATTCAAGCTGATCACCTGTTGTCTGCTCGTCTGTTCAAACGTATCTGCAGAAGAGCCAACGCTTCAGATGACGGTAGATTACGAGGTGTTTTTTCGCCAACTGATAACGGATCGCGATTATCCCGGCGCCGCTTTCGCTATCGTGAGCCGTGACCAGATTTTGCGTATTGCAACCGCTGGCCATACAACAGCAGCAAGAAAACACCCCATCAATGAACAAACCACATTTCGCCTTGCATCGGTTTCCAAACCTTTTGCTGCAGAGTTGGTCGGCCTGCTAGTAGAAGATGGCACACTGAACTGGACAGACCCGGTAAGCCGCTACGTTCCCAGCTTCAAAATCAACGGTGATGTTTCACAAATCCAGATCCAGGACTTACTGGGGCAAAGCACCGGTCTGATGCCCCATGCCTACGATAATCTGCTTGAAGACGGCAAGAGTATGAACAGCATCTGGCAAAAGATGTCTGACCTGTCCTATGTATGTGATCCGGGAAAGTGTTATGGCTATCAAAACAGTGTTTTCAGCCTGGTTGACCCGGTGGTCCAGAAAGTCACAAACCTGGATTATGGAACGCTGGTTGAACAACGCATATTCAAACCGCTTGAGATGACCAACGCATCGGTGGGTTTTGATGCGTTCATCAACAATCCCAACCACGCTGAACCTCACGCCAGGCGAAGAGGCCAATGGAAAACGGTCCCTGTGCAACCCAATTACTACCGTGCAGCACCCGCGGCTGGTGTCAATGCCAGCATATTGGACATGAGCAAATGGGTGCAGGCACAGCTAGGGCGCAACCCGGAGGTACTCTCATCTGAAATGCTTGAAAACCTGTCCAAACCACGTGTTAAAACCCGGCGGGAACTGTACCGCAAGCAGTGGAAAACCATGCTCAGTGAGGCGCATTACGGCCTGGGCTGGCGTATCTACCAATTGGGGGACGAACAATTGGTTTATCACGGTGGTTGGGTATCCGGCTTTCGTGCTGACGTCGCTTTTTCACTACGACATGATATTGGTATCGTTGTATTGCTCAACGCCGAAAGCAGCGGAATCAGTGAGTTGACCACCCGCTTCTGGCAAATGGCATTGGCTCCATAAATCAAAACTTCAGAAATTCACCCCTTGAGCCCTTCCCTCTTCTTGTCTGCTGGTTTATTGTTGCCTCTCCTTTCAAAATGACTGATGAAATTGTGTCAGACCTTAGACAATTAATTGATTTATAGAAGACAGGAATACTGCCATGCCCTCATTTGATGTAGTTTCTGAAGTCGACCACCATGAGTTAAGTAATGGTATCGGCCAGGCCAACCGCGAAGTAACCACGCGTTTTGATTTCAAAGGTACCGGTTCAAATTTTGAGTTGACCGATCTGGTCATAACCATGAATACCGAATCTGAATTCCAGCTTCAACAGATGTACGACATTCTCTGCAATAGACTGGTCAAGCGAGGCATCGACATTGCCTGTCTGGAAAAAGGTGAAGCTGTTATACAAGCCAGAACTGCAACACAGGCCGTGAAGGTCAGAGAGGGAATTGAAACGCCGATCGCCAAAAACATGGTCAAGATGATCAAACAGAGCAAGACCAAAGTCCAGGCGGCCATACAGGGTGAGCAGTTAAGAATCACGGGCAAGAAACGGGATGATTTACAGCAGGTTATCGCCTTATTAAAAGGAGCCAACCTGGAAGTGCCACTTCAATATAAAAACTTCAGGGACTAGTCATACCACTCTTCGGCCATGCGTCGAAGAGAATGATTTCCAGACCTTTTCAACAACGATCCGACCGTCTGCAATGAGCAGACGACCGGTATCGGATTAGAGGTTTCGCGGGTGTCAGCTATTCTGCACCTGTGTAGTCTAAACATACGAAAGAGTGAAGGAAGAGTGGTCTACCGCCAAGTCAGCACCAGGATTCTTTTTACCCCCGCTTACAAAAAGCCTCCCTGACTAGAGCATTAAAACGATGATTAGGGTAAAATTACCCGTTGCCCTTTGGCATAAATTAGAGGAAGTTTTGACATGAGAACTACATTGTCGTTGGCACTTGGCACAGCGCTTGCCTTGACCATAGCCGGCTGTTCAAAGACCGATACCAACCAGGTCGCAGAATCAGCCCCCACCACTCCAACTGAAACCGCAATGACAACAACCCCTGCTGAAACCAATCCATTTTTCGAAGAAAGTCCGTTGTATATGCATTACCCGCAATTCGACAAAATCGAAAACGCTCATTTTGTACCGGCTTTCGAGCTTGGAATGGAACAACAGCTGGCTGAAATTGATGCCATCGCAGATCAGGCTGAAGCACCTACTCTTGACAACACCCTGATCCCGATGGAACGTTCGGGCCAACTGCTGACCCGGGCTGCCACGGTGTTTTTCGCCATGGCCTCAGCCAACACCAACGACGAACTGGAAAGCATCCGAAGTGAAATGGCGCCAAAGTTTTCAGCGCACAATGACAAGATCCGGTTAAATAGCAAACTATTTGAACGTGTAAGGACACTCTTCGAACAGCGGGACACACTCGAACTTGATCCTGAGTCCTATCGTCTGATCGAGGAAAGTTACAAGGATTTCGTACGTGCCGGCGCACAGCTTTCTGATGAGGACAAGGAAACACGCAAGGCAATGAATGCCGAGTTGGCCAGTCTGCAGACCAAATTCAGTCAAAACATATTGAACGAGGTCAATGCATCGGCCGTGGTTGTAGACAGCCGCGAGGAACTTGCAGGTATGCCGGAGACAAATATCGAGGCGGCCGCCGAAGCTGGCAAATCGAAAGAAATGGATGGCAAGTATCTTATTGCCCTGCTCAACACCTCCCAACAACCTTCGCTGGCTGACCTTGAAGACCGGGCGCTGCGTCAACGCATCATGGAAGCTTCACTGACCCGTGGCAGTCACGGTGGTGAATTCGACAACCGTGAAATTCTCACCCGCGTTGTGAAAATACGCGCCGAACGGGCCCAATTGATGGGCTACCCGAACCATGCGGCCTACGGTCTCGAAAATCAGACCGCCCGCACCACCGAAGCCGTTAACGAGCGGCTTGCAAGCCTGGCACCACCTGCTGTTGCCAACGCGAAACGTGAGGCCGCAGACATACAGGCTATCATCGATGCCGAAGGTGGTGATTTCGAACTGGCCTCCTGGGACTGGGACTTCTACGCCGAAAAAGTACGTATGCAGCGTTATAATTTTGATGCTGCGCAACTGCGCCCATACTTTGAAATGAACAATGTTTTGGAAAAAGGTGTTTTCTTCGCAGCCGAACAGGTATTTGGCATTACCTTCAAAGAACGCCACGACCTGCCGGTTTACCAGGAAGATGTACGTGTTTTCGAGGTTTTTGAAGCCGATGGTTCCACCCTGGCAATTTTCCTCATGGATCCCTATGCCCGTCCTTCCAAGCGCGGTGGTGCATGGATGAACTCCTATGTCGACCAATCCCACCTGATGGGCAATAAACCCATCGTTGCCAATCACCTGAACATCACCAAACCGGTTTCTGCCGATGAGCCGACATTAATGACATTCGATGAAGTAACAACGATGTTCCATGAATTCGGGCACGCGCTGCACGGTATGTTCTCCAATGTTAAATACCCGGAATTCTCCGGTACTTCAGTACCACGCGACTTTGTAGAATATCCATCTCAAGTTAATGAGATGTGGTCTACCTGGCCGACGATTCTGGAGAACTACGCGGTACATTACCAGAGCGGTGAAGCCATGCCGCGCGAACTGCTGGATAAGGTGCTCGAAACCCGGAAATTCAACCAGGGCTACAGCACGACAGAATACTTGGCAGCATCCTTGCTGGACCAGAAGTGGCACCAGTTGTCGCCCGATGAAGTACCAACGGCAGAAGGCTTGCTCGATTTCGAGGCCAAGACTCTCACCGACGCAGGTGTTGCACTTGATACGGTACCGCCACGTTACCGCAGCACCTACTTCTCACACATCATCGGTGGCTATTCAGCCGGTTACTACGCTTACATCTGGAGTGAAGTACTGGATGCAGATACCGTTGAATGGTTTAAGCAGAATGGTGGTTTGACCCGCGAGAACGGTGACCATTTCCGCCAGACGCTGCTTTCCCGAGGTGGCGCCGAAGATGCAATGACGATTTTCAGGAATTTCCGTGGTGCTGATCCTGATATTCAGCCCCTGCTGGATCGACGTGGACTGAACTGATCCACGCACCCATAACGGCTGCCAATAAACCTGGCGCGCCCAAATAAGAAAAAGCCCCAGTCTTTCGGCCGGGGCTTTTTTATAGACATATTACAACCACAAAAAAACCCGGCCAGACAGAGCCTGACCGGGTTTCTCCTGACTTTAAGACTTTACAGAGGTGTTACGTTCTCTGCCTGGGGTCCTTTGAGGCCTTCACCAACGGTGAACTCAACCTGCTGTCCTTCCTTCAGGGTCTTACGGCCGTCGCCGATAATCTGACGGAAATGAACGAAAACATCGCGTTCGTCTTCACGGGAAATAAATCCAAAACCTTTTTCATCGTTGAACCATTTAACGGTTCCTGTAACTGTGTCTGACATTATAATTAACTCACTATATATAGTTTAAAAACCACCTTCCGGCAGTGACTGTGCTGGAGAAGAACGGGACCGGGGTATATCTGGAAGGAAGCAATACGACCTGAACAGACTAAACACTCAATCACTCGCCGCAACATACAGCGGACATATTTTACATTCATATCCGGTTATATGCCATAAAAACAATCAAATGCGTTATTGCCTACCCTGTCACTCCAGTATGACAGTCTGAAAAACGACTGTGCTGTCTGACAAGGTGTATTGCTTTGGCATCGAATCGTCCGGTCTTCGAGGTCCACCTTCCGGCATTTCGTAATCAACTTCAATAATCCGAACCGACACAGGCTCGCCCGGTTCCAGTGTCACCTCGATGTCAGCACCATCTTCCTGAATTCCATACATACGCCACCGCCACCAGGGAGTCATCTCCAAACCACTATCACTGCTCATTTGCGCATCCGGTACTTCTATGGGAAAGCCATTTATCGTGGCAGTCGATATGCCTGCATCAGTCGCAAACAACAGGTTGATATATTCACCGCCGGTTGGCTCCAGGTGCAAGCTCATCTCCCGCATTCCATTCATCAAACGATCACCTTTAACTTTCAACGTGGCTGCCTCATATTCTGGCAGAAGGGTTTCGCGAATCAGCACGTCCTGATCATAGGACGGCATAATACGGGTCATATTCGCTGCAATGGCCTGGTCACCCATAAAATCACCCAGCCAGGACGCGGGTCTTGCATCAGAACTGACCCAAAAGCCCTGCTGTTGATCAACATCGATAGCATAGAAAAGCTCCTCCGCGCGAGGATGACGTGTATCGAACCCCCTGCCAAGCA
>RCNE010001736.1_pt1 | contig 12876 bp, 14 predicted proteins | sample 2041361 | NCBI WGS metagenome assembly RCNE01 (sample SAMN09708229, study PRJNA481090) | Marine sediment metagenome, whole genome shotgun sequencing project.
GGCAGCCCACGTCTCAAGTCGTTGAACCGTGTGCTTCCACACAGGAATTCCCGAACAACAAGTGGGGTCCATCGTGAACACAGGACCTCTGTTGCCATCGATACTGGGCAAAATTGACTGTATCCGCTTCGCATCCCCAATCCCCTTTGCGCTTGAAAAACTGAATATTATCAGCCTAGCGCGCCACCGACATCCAAGCCAGTACAGTTTCTGGACTAGCGCCAAGACGGATTCATCATGATCTTGAGTTTAGAAATTACACAGGGAGTCGCAAAATGGGACAGGTCACTGAGACTATGAAGCCATCGGAAAAACTCGTCGAGACAGCAAGTGAGGTCGCAAAGGTTTTTGCAGCGAGAGCGCATTCAAATGACGAGACTGATCGCTTCGTCGAAGACAACTACGCCGATCTGAAATCCGCCGGGCTGATTGCTGCAGGTGTTCCCTCACAGCTGGGTGGAGGCGGTGCAAATATCCGCGAGCTCTGTGATATCCTGAAGATTGTTGGCGGGTCATGTGGCTCTACCGGACTGGCACTTTCGATGCACACTCACCAGGTCGCGATTCCAGCGTGGCGATGGCATCATCAAGAGGCTGCCCGCGGTGTCGTTGAGCCACTGTTGCGTCGAATTGCAGACGAAAACATCGTTCTTCTGAGTTCTGGCGGTTCTGATTGGATCGGTGGCTCAGGGGTCGCCGAAAAAGTAGATGGCGGCTACCGTATCACGGCACGCAAAGTCTTCTCATCAGGCGCACCGACTGGCGACCTGATGATGACGGGAGCAATTTCGGAAGAAGGCGGAGAGCGCACAGTGCTACATTTCGGCGTGCCGATGAGTGCTCCCGAAGTAACGGTGCTGGATACTTGGCGCACGCTGGGGATGCGAAGTACCGGGTCGCATGATGTTCAGATTGACGGTCTGTTTATCGCAGACGACAAAATTCCAATGCGCCGGAAAGCCGGAGAATGGCATCCCGCATTTCAGATGATCGCGACAATTGCGTTCCCACTTATCTATTCGGTCTACTTGGGCATTGCTCAAAGTGCGCGAAATATCGCGGTTGAGATTGCTCGGAAAAAACCAGTCTCTCATCGCACGCAATCGATCGCGGGCCAGATGGATACCGCACTGACCGCAGCGGCTTTAGCTCGCCAGCATATGATTGACGTAACCGACCGAAATGCTCCTTCAGCGGAGACGATCAATGATGTCATGATCGGTCGCAGACTGGTCGAAGAGAACACTATAAAAGTCGTTGAACTTGCAATGGAGCTTGCTGGAGGAGCTGGGTTTTATCGCAAAAATAAACTTGAGAGGCATTTTAGAGACATTCAGGCTGCCCGCTATCATCCGCTCCAAAAGGAGGCTCAGTCCGAATACGCAGGTGCGATGGCGTTGGGACAATCGATCGACACAATCTTTTAGCGCGAAGTGAATCCATCAAAACTTGTATGCAAAGGAAAGAATATGGCTCTCGATGATTACGATGACACAGATTTTGTAAAATTCTGGAATGCGGTGTTGGAACCGAAATTCACGAAATACCGGCACATTTTGCAAGGTGGACTGTCGCGGCATTCGGCGGCTGTGATCCCGACACTGCCAATTTCTGAGGGGATGTCCGTTCTGGATGTCGGCTGCGGATGGGGTGATATGTCGCTTCAAATCGCCGAAATGGTTGGGCCTTCGGGTCGCGTCGTGGGCATCGATTGCGTCGATGCATTTTTGGATGTGGGTAGGAAAGATGCTGCTGCGAAGGGCCTGACAAACGTTATGTTTTCACGTGGTGACGCCGAGGTGGCTCTGCCTGAAAACGAGTTCGACTATGTAGTTGCGCGGTTTGGCACGATGTTTTTCACAAATCCGGTGGCGGCCTTGCGGCGCATGCGTTTGGCTCTGAAGCCGGGCGGGCAAATGACGCATATTGTATGGCGGCGGCGCGAAGACAACCCGGCTTGGCAGGAGGCGAAGAACATCACACTCAGGCATCTTCCCGCTCCCGGCGCAGACGCTGATACCTGCGGACCCGGGCCGTTCTCTATGGCCAATGAGGAGACTACAGGTCTCATGATGAAAAGCGCGGGGTATGAGGACGTTGATTTCACCCGCGTCGACGAAAAAATCTTGGTTGGAACATCGCCCGAGGAAAGTATCACCTTTGCCTTGGCAATCGGTCCGGGTGGTGAAGTTTTCCGCGAGGCCGGGGCAGAGCTTGCCGAGGCTAAGCGCCAAGAGATTGAGCGTGATATGCGTTCCTACTTTGAAGACCAAGAAGCTGACAAGGACGGCATATGGGCGCCTACGTCTTCATGGGTCATTTCCGGACGCAATCCTACCTGAGAGAACCGCAGTCGCTGACTTACGGAAACGCCCCTGGCGTCTCCGGTACGGGCTCAAAGCGGACCTTCACTGCACCGCAACAATTTGGGAGAAAGGGCTCGGTGTGGACCTTCAGCCTGTCATGCACGATTGGCGGCTTTCGTTGAAGATAGGAACACTTTTAGGCCGGAACCCAAACGTAGGTTCCGGCTTTCCAGTGTCTATCACATCCTCGCCATTGAAGGCTGGCTTGTGATCTGATCTGCCGTGCGAGGTCATCAGGTTGCGGATAATCAACCTTGAAGACGCGACAGCGATCAAGAAGCGGGGGGAAATCCCGTCGCTGTAGTTCGCCGTCAAAACCCATCTGATCTGGCTCATGTTGAACGCTCTACGCGTGAACGGGCAATCCCACACATTTGACGAAGACAATTCCAGCAATGCATCTGGCAACGACACACGCATGAGGTACTCTGCAAGTGTTTGTTCCTTGTTTGGCGGCGCGGGCAGCAGTTCTGTGAAATCTTCGAGATAGTGCTGTGGCATTGGTCATGCTTTCGTATTGGGTTCCTTGGGGAAACCAAACGGCAGGACGGACGGTGATCGGGAGGGCACGGGCCACACATAACAATTCCAACCAGCCAGCCGGTCGGCTGGGGGTTAACTGCGCTTAAAAGTCGCCGAAATTTTTGATATGTGTATCAGAGTCATAGGGCAGATTGTTACGCTCGACGGTCCCGCAAGCAAGGCCAATTTTTCAGATGCGCATTTGGCAAAGTTCAGTACCTCGAAATTCTGGCGGCGAAACCTGGCATTGGATAGACCAAATTCACGTACCCTGTTTGCCTGCGCGGGCCAGTGATGGTTAGCGGACGTTCGTGCGAAACGCAGCAAATGTCAGCTTTGAGCCCTCTTTACCAATTGCCGTCCCACAGCATTTCTCATGAATTAAAAATTCAACCTGTTGCGACCGGCCCAAAGCAGCAGTTCACCGAGTTGCCAGCTGCTGCACGTAGCTTCCCCAAACCGGACATTGGTGAATAGCACAGCAATTTGCACCTCAAATGGCGGCAAGCGGCATGGCCGACAGCCACATTAGCTGGGCAGCATCAATCAAATTCTCGAATTGCGCGTGTTAGCAAGTCGATGAACTCGGCTTGCTTGCCGGGGGTGTGAACCTCCAAATCCACGTGGCTAGACACGAAGTCACTCTGTTCGATTTCACCGTCTGCAAGTGCCATCATCGGCTCGTAAGATGTGATCATGACTACATCTGGGCTCTCTGCTGCCCCTGCACGGATCTGAGCGTCGCCGTCTTTCGCCGTCATCCGAAATTCTTCCCCGTCAATCACGAGCGTCGCAGTGAAATCATGATCAGGGCCGACCGCCCTTTTGCTGGCCGTTCCAAGCGATACCGCAACGGTCCTGAGATTCCCCGGCTTTTGGATCTTCTGTGGACGCGGCATCCGACTGCCGAACCGCGCCAGTTCGAATATAAGTTGCCCGGTTCGTTCCCCCAGTTTGGTCAATGAATAAAGCGAAACACCAAACTCACTTTCTGTTTTTTGGATAAGGCCGCTGGCATCCAACGCATGCAGACGATCCGACAAAAGGTTCGACGCAATGCCGGCAAGGCCCGTCTGAAGGTCCTTGAAACGCGCCGGACCAGCATGGAGGTCGCGTAGGATCAAGAGTGTCCAGCGGTCACCAACATGGTCCAACGCTCGTGAGATTGGGCAGAGCAAGTTGTAGCTTCGAGTATTTTGTTTCATGTATCACAAATATATTACTTTATTTATTAAAGTTATCGCTTTAGTACTTAAAGTTGCCTTATACGGAATAACCTAGTTGTCCACAAGACCGAACAAACCACAAGAAAGGTAAGACCAATGCCAGCCTATATGATTTCGCAAGTAACCGTAATCGACCAAGAGAAATTCCAGAGCTACTTGGCGCAAACCCAACCCATCGCAGCAAAATTTGGTGCCAAACCGATCGCACTCGGCGCACAGCCCAAGATGCTCAATGGCGAAAGCGACGGCCATCAAATGGTGTTTGTGATCGAGTTCCCGACAATGGAACAGCTCGAAGCCTGGCATCACTCGGACGAGTACAAAGCAATAGTAACCTTGCGCGAGGAAGGTTCACTTCAGCACATGGTGGCTTATGAAGGGATGGCCCCGCCGCAGCAATAGACCTTCGGATGTCACGCGCGCGTTCGGATCATCCTCCGAACCCGCCGCAATCCGTCAGAACGGAAAGTGCGAAAGGAAAAATTCATGCACATCGAACATACTATAGAAATTGATGCGTCGATAGATTTGGTTTGGAGCAAGATCAGCGATCTAGCCGACATTCAGAACTGGATCAAAGCAGTAAAGGAATCGCACGTTCACACTGAAAAAGAGCGGGATATTGGCGCAGGCCGCACCTGCGATGTTCAGGGGCTCGGAACGCTTGTTGAAAACGTCCTGGATTGGGACGAGGGCAAAAGCTTCCGTCTGTCGCTTGAGGGGCTTCCGTTCTTCATCAAGGAGGCCAGCGGTGGATGGCGGCTGGAAGAACTTGGACCAGATCGTACGCGCGGTATCACATCGATCGACGTTAAAACCCGTTTCGGACCAATCGGGGCATTACTGGAAAAATTTGCACTTGGTCCGCAATTTCACAAGACAGTCAAAGGCTCCCAGCGAGAATTCAAAACGTATGTTGAAGGCGGTCTGGAGGCCAAGAAAGCGGCAAAAAACGACCACCCCAAAGCTATCGCCTAGAACATAGCCGCCCGGTTCTCGGTCCGCATAGATGTCCTATGAGAATGCCGTTTGGATATACAGAACCATCCGTCAGCTACGCCACTTAGAGCATCAAATAGTCTTCTTTGTCTACTTTCTGCGTCGCAATCTGTTGCAATTCTGCCTTGCCATACAGTCCCTTGTTGGTCTCGCAGCGAAAGTCCCATTCCTGCCCGACGTGTCGGAGGGCTTTCCAAAATGGTGGGAGTTTCGCGGATGCAGCGAACAGCAGAAAAGTCCAGCGTTCCAGGCGACTATGCAGGTCGCAGCGAAGGTCTGCTTTGACCCCTTATTGACCCAATAAAAACGCGGGCTGGCAATAGTCATTTGACCCATTTCACTTCCGTCACAACATTAACGGCGTCCGGTCAAACAATCTGATTGCCGATGACTTGGCCGCCAAGTGTGTGGGCGACGTCAGCGATATGGGCACCCTTTTCCTTGCCAGGAAGGATTTAAAAAGCGTTGACTATTGGCATCGACCCAAGATGTAGGGGGGCGAACTTTGCCGCCAAGGGGACTTTGATCAACAATTCCTGACGCGCCACAGTAACATTGCGAAATCCGGCTTCGGAAACACTGGCGATTAATCTATCTGCTGTCGGTGTTTCCCTCTGCCCGCGTTGCTTCTTTGCAGTTTCAGGGGAGATAATTTTTTCGACAGCGGAGCAGAGCGCTTTAGTATGGGTTCTTTGGGCACCCCATTTAGACATCGCGAGGCGCCCCGACGGGGCAAGAACGCGGTAGAACTCTTTTAACGCAGCAGGTTGATCAGGAAAGTAGTGGTAGCCATGCTGGGATATGACGGCATTGAAACTGTCCTCTGGCAACCCCGTTCCTATGACATCACTTTTTATCCAAGTGATGTCCATGTCGGCAGCTAGTTTCCGTGCCCTCGCAAGCATCCCCGCATTGACATCCAATCTAGTCACTCGCCCAGCACTGCCGACATCCCGCTTGGCAAGCCGGATGGTGATGCCGGTGCCGCAAGCAACATCCAAAATAGTTTCACCGGGTTTCAAAGAACGAGGGTCAGAGGGGCGTCGGCCCAACATCCGAACCACAATGGCACCATCGTATTTTCATGAATTTCTGGTGTGCTGCCAGGCTATTTCGAACTAGCCTTAGTTTGTCGCCAAAATCCAGGGCCTATGCTGAACAAGGCAGACGCCACTCGGAAAGGGCCGCTGCGCGGTTGAGCTTGAAGTTGTTGCGTGAATTAAATTGTGAACCGTGACAAGTTTCCGCAAACCTCGCATCCGTCGAAACGGTAGGTGCGAATTCTCAGAGCGAATATTCAGCCAGCGGTTCGTTTCTTGGCGACCCGCATCGCCGATCATTTTCATTGTGGCGCCGAAATACTTCAGCTTGTCGAGCACAATAATTCTAGGTTCACTATAGCGTTTTGTTGTTTTCCTGAGGAGTTCCAATGCGAGGTTTACTCAGTAGTGATTTTGACTACGACATTGCCTTTCTTGTGCCCGGTATCGACATGGGCATGTGCGGCAACCATCTGTGAAAAGTCATAGCACCGATCGATTACGGGATGAAAATGTCCTTCCGCGGCCATTTGAACGACTTTACTTAAGATAACTACGGACTCTGAAGCGACACCACCGATAAAGCGCTTGCCGTCTCGCCGCGCTTTCAAAGCCCCGAAGATCATGTCGTTTGCACTGCCCGCGATCATCAACATCCGGCCATGTGGGGCCAAAGCATGCCGTGTCCGCGCCCAAGAGGCAGTGCCAACGGTATCCACCACCACGTCATATTGGTGGCCGTTTTTGGTAAAGTCGGTTGTGTTGTAATCAATGACATGGTCCGCCCCGATGGACCGAACCAAGTCCGCGTTTGCGCCACTGCAAACACCCGTGACCTCGGCCCCCAAATGTTTGGCAATCTGCACGCAAGCCGATCCAGTAGAGCCGGACGCGCCGTTGACAAGGACGCGTTCGCCTGCGCGCAATTTGCCTTTGTTGATTAGGAAATCATATGCGGTTGTCCCTCCGAATGGGATGGCAGCAGCCTCGTTGAAGCTTACGGTTTCTGGCTTAAGCACAAGTTTGCCATCGGCAGGCATCACGATGAATTCGGCGTGTGCGCCAAAGCCTGCACCGGGAAAACCAATCACGGCATCACCGGGCTGAAACGCGGTGACATCCGCGCCGATAGCTTCGATGACGCCGGACAGTTCAGTCCCCAGAACGGGTTTGCGAGGGCCACTGACACCGAAGACAAGTCGACCGAGTAGGCCCATTCCGGCAGGCATTGTCAGGCTCCGTGCCCGCCAATCGCCAGCGCTGACGGTCGTTGCATGAACGCGGATAAGAACTTCGTTTACCTTTGGCGTTGGGGTGGGCAGTTCGACGCAACTCAACACATCGGGATTGCCGTATTTGGAATAAGTAAAAGCATACATTTTGGGACTTCCTTCAAACTGTCTGTGGTGTAGAACTGCCTTGGCTTGCAGCGCCGCGCAGGCCTCGCACAAGGAGCCAAAGGCCAAATCCGAGCTCTGATAGCGTCACGATAACAAGCAGGCCGATGATCATGATATCCAGTGCGGCCAGATCGGTGAACGTCAGTTCAACCAGCCCTTGGATCAAATACCCAAACGCCCCGATGAGCAGACCCCAACCAAGCAGGTGTGGCACTAATTGTGATCGCAGGATGATCCACCCAAGCGCCAGCAGATGCGCGCCAAAGAAAATCTGCCAAACGTATATCCCCAAGGCGTGGGCCTCGAAAAAGACTTGGGCAAAAGCTTGGCTGCTGGTTGGGTCAAACCCCATAGGCTGAGAGAGTAGCACATACGGCATAACCCAAAGCAGCAGGTTGATCCCCATCACCACGATCATTCCCAAACGCGATACCAATGCGATCATGGCAAGGCGGGGGCTGACGCTGTGAAACATTTGGTAAAGGATGACCGTGATCGCAATCTCAAGCAGTATCACGGCGCTATCAGCCAGCACACCCAACCGAAACAGACCCAGTTGATCCATTAGGTTGGCGGCAGTTGCTGTGGCGTCTGAGGCCACGACGATCTGTGATGGCACAAAGCCAATGCTAAAACCGCCGCAGATCGCGATGGTGAGATACAGTGCGCCAGCATTGCGGGCATCCTTTGGGTGCAATGGGTTTTGAATGTCATTCGTCATGCGTTTTCCTTTCTTGGGTCAAGGTGCTGTTGAAGCGGTCCTAACGGGTGAAGTGTGATGTTGCGGTGGGTTTAGCGTGCCACTGCGCGCATGCGAATTGACCAAATCCTGTAATTTGATATGCATATCTGCATGGATTGGCGGTCAGTAAAATTCGATTGGAACAAAGCGCGGGCTTTTTTGGTCACGGCCGAAGAGGGCTCATTGTCTGCGGCGGCGCGCGCTTTGGGCATGGCGCAACCAACCCTTGGCCGTCAGGTGGACGGGCTAGAACAAGAACTCGGCATCGTTCTGTTTGAACGGGTGGGGCGCGGGCTGACACTCACTCCAAGTGGTTTGGAACTGCTCGATCATGTTCGCGATATGGGCGAGGCCGCTGGCCGCGTTTCACTGACTGCACTTGGTCAGTCACAGGCGCTTGAAGGAACGATCTGTATTTCGGCCAGTGAAACCTATGCGACCGTGCTGCTGCCTGCGATCGTCGCCAAATTACGCAGGATGGAACCCGGCATTCAGGTCGAGATTGTCGTCGCCAATCATGCGAGCGATTTGCGCCGCCGTGAGGCCGACATCGCGATCCGCAATTTTCGACCGACCGAGCCAGACCTGATTGCCAAAAAGATTGGCGATGCGAATGCCGTCCTTTACGCGACCCCAGATTACATCGCCAAGATCGGCAATCCGACCAAACCCTATGATCTACGCAACGCGGACTTTGTGAACATGGACCACAGTGGCATGATGCTTAAAGGGCTGAACACTCTCGGGCTTGGACTGACCGAGGCGAATTTTCCACTGTTGACCGAGAGCTATCTAGTCATGTGGGAACTTGTGCGCCAAGGGGCAGGTATCGGAATTCTAGACGCCTACATTGGCGACGCAGATCCGACCGTGCGGCGTGTGCTGCCTGATCTTGAGCCGCTTGTGTTTCCAATCTGGCTTGTCGCACACAGGGAACTGGCGACGAACCGGCGCATCCGCATGGTCTATGATTTTCTGGCGAAGGAGTTGCGAAGGGGCTAGTCGGGGGCAACTTTGTGTCGGCTGAACCGTAAAACCGCAAGAACAAGCATTGTCGACACAGCAGCGACGGTCGAACATGATTTTAGAACTGTGGCTGTGCTGGTCGCATCAACAAGGCCATTGTTCATATTTGGCCAGTTCAGGATGATAACAGCAACGCCAAGGTTCTCGGCGTAGTCAAAAAAGGCAGCGGCTACCGAAAATGCTATGCCGACACGCACAAGTTGGCTGTGAGGCAGGCCCAGCCCAATCCAGCATATGGTTGAAATTAACGTCAGAGCCAGCAAGGCAGGATAGACGGTATCGAGCGGGATTTGGCGTGTGAGATAGTACCTACGTCCATCTTCCTGCAACCCTTCAAGAAGGTCCTTAGCTTCATCCAAGCCATAGCCAAAGGGGCGCATATCAAAGGGAACCTGACCTGATACCGCTTCAATGTGGGGCAACGTTACGTTGATCATCAAAAGGTAGATCAATGTCCCAGCCAAGCCAAACCAAATTGCCGCTTTTCCGTATTGTCTGGATTGATTACTTGCCGTCATGTTCCATACTCCTTTGAATGTGCAACACATGCCGCCAAACAAACTCCTGCGCATTATCGTTTGATAAGGGTTTCTAAGAATGGACTTACTGACGTTCCTTATGCAGTCGCCTGACCTGCCGGACCATGCAAGTGCAGCAAAGCTCGCTTCGAAATGGGCACCCAAACTTGTTAAGAAAGGCGCGCGCCTCGTTCAACAAGGGGAACCTGACACCAAAGAGGTCATCATTCTGGGCGGGTGCGCGGCCAGCCGCATTTATGACGCCGAAGGGAACGCCGTTTGTGTCGGGATGTATGTTGGACCATGTGTCGTCACACCGAACATTGCCCGTACACGGGACGATAGTTCCCTCGTTTCAATAGAAGCGATGACCGATACCTTGGTGGCGCAGATGGACAGCGACGTACTCACGGACTTGATGATTGCGTCTGAGCCGGTTCGAGATTGGGCCAATGGCGTTCTGCGGGAAGAGTTAAGCCGAAAAGCCGACCGCGAGTGGTGCCTTGCAGCACTTGGTGGTTCAGATCGGCTTGCTTGGTTTCGGGAAAGGTACCCCGAATACGAAGGGATTTTTGCCCATTCGCTGATCGCATCCTTTCTAGGAATTACACCCGTCACATTCAGCCGACTGCGCAGCAGCGGCAAGACCGTATGAATAATTGCTAGCACCGCGAATGTGCTGCCTACCCATGACAGGGAAAGTTAGCTCAAATTTCAAAACTACAGACTCAAACCGCGGTATCAGCTTGGGCAACAACGGTTGTCAGCAATCTGTCGGTCATCACTGCCGCGTCAGCCCACGGGTAGTCAGGGATCGTGTTCATACAAAGAGCGATGCCGATCATTCCGGATATGAGCGTATCAGTTCTTGCTTTAATATTGCTGTCATCTGGAAGAATAACTTGGATTAGATCCGAGAACATCATGAAGTGTGCCACGGTTTTTTCGTCCATGACGAACGTGCTGACATCCGCCCGCGTCACGTCGTTAGACATAAAGACCAGCTGGAAATGATCGGGGTGATCGATCCAATAGGCGACAAAGGTCTGCGCAGCTATCTGCAACCGCTGAACCGGCACAACGACCGATTTCAGCTTTTGCTGGATTTCACCTGACATGTCGGCAAGTACGTCTGCCCAAAGATACCGCAGAATATCTGTCTTGCCCTCAAAATGGGCATAGATCGTCATCGGTGCGCATCCGACCTCCTTGGCAAGACGGCGCATTGAAACCGCGCCAAAGCCTTCTGCACGGTAAATATCGAGCGCATGTTTCCCGATTTTTGACCGGCACTCCAGAATTTCCATCTCGCTGCGGGGCGGTCTGCCAGCGGATCTAGCCATGGTTGGTCTCTCCAAAATTATTATAGCACGCGTCCCAAATAATACTTGCGTTGTCAAGCCGGAATTAATATAGAACGCGTACTATTTAAATAAATCACCCAATTAGGGCACCTTTAGGAACAAAGAAATGAACAAGATTAAATTACTGAATGCGGTTGTCGTGATTGTCGGCGCCTTCATCATCTTCCTAGGACTGAACGTCGGTCTAGGCGGGATAAAAACTCTCGGCTGGCAATCGACACGTGACTTCGTATCAATCACGGATGCCGCAACATTTCATGCCCAAGACAGCCACATACGGTTCATCGGCGGGGTCTGGTTTGGCGTCGGTGCTGCGTTTCTGATCGGTGGTTTTGCAATGAACACGTTTCGCCCAACATTGATCATTCTATCCGCCATGATCGCGGTCGCGGGTCTATTTCGACTAAGTGGCATGGACAGCGGTGTGATCTTCAGCGCGGCCATCGCGCCGTCAATTGTATTTGAACTGATCGGTTTTCCTCTCCTTGCGTGGTGGCTGATAGCGTCTGGTAAAAGGGAGGCAATCGCCAGCGCGTTTGGACGCCAGCCATAAATTCTAAATGGTGTTGATCTGTTGTGGGTCGCGTTCGGGACAGGACCGGCGACATGAAGCCTTTGAAGAACAGCCACAGGCTGAGACTTAATTCAAACAGTCCGCCGGGCAGAGATAACATTGTGCCGATCTGATAACCGAACATTTCTGAGATTGTTCCAGTCATGAAAACGATATAGCCGAGCAAACCCCAGACCGCCAAAACGCGCGGGACGATGGGTGACGTAAACAGGACATCGCATAGCATCAGGCCACCAATGCCCCAAAGGGTCATGCCAAACTGATAGCCATAATAGCCGCCCCGCTTTAGGATTATAGCGAGGGTCTCAAAATTCTCTGTATCAGCGCCACCGTCCATGAATGCGTCACTGAGCGGCACGAGAATTGCCAAGAACAGAGCGCCTAACGCTGTTGAAGCTTAATAAGTAGACTGGAAAGCCATCAATGACACGCCCTCTCCGCGCCGCCGCCTATGCCCGCTTCACCGATTACCGGGACGCTCGGCATCCATATTGAAGGCGCGCTTGCGGGGCTGCTATCACTTGCTTTGGGGTCCAAACGCAAAAAGGGGCCTGACCGGTGAGGATCAAGCCTTCGATAGTATTGGCGAATTAGTTTTGGTTGCGAGAGGGCGCATTGACCTTGACCGAACCACAGGCAAACTATGGGCATAGTGGTGACCCGTACACTCTGTGAACCACCTACAGCAATATCCATACAACGCCGGTCACTTCGCTTCTAGGCACCGGGAAGTTTTACGGTTTTCAGGATATTAACCGCGAATTGCGCACCAGACAAACAACTGAAAGCGGACATTCGCTGCGTTGCTTGCCGAGGTCCGCTAAGCGGACAAAGCTGCCGCCCGCTGCACCACGCGCCAAGATCTGCGCCGCGTGGTGGTTTCAGCTGGTCGAAGCCGCACCAATCGACAAATCGTGGTCACGCACAAACGATTACGACCATTGGCCAACTTTCAAGTCGCTGCTGGTCGGCCATGGCCGAACCTTCGATCGGTAAGACTGAAAAGTCTTTTCTAGTGTCAGGTCAACACATGGCACTTAAGTTCGCGATGAGCATGTCACGCTTTTTGTCCATTTGCTCCTGCATCTTATGCGCGAGA
>RCNE010001447.1_pt1 | contig 12855 bp, 14 predicted proteins | sample 2041361 | NCBI WGS metagenome assembly RCNE01 (sample SAMN09708229, study PRJNA481090) | Marine sediment metagenome, whole genome shotgun sequencing project.
AAACATATAAGTTTGATTTTGTGGTTAGTTATTGTTAGTGAGATCTAGAAACTGTTGTTCTAATGTAGGCATCCGTTTAACTAAATGCGACAATGTTATACCATTTTTAAATAAATAAGCATTTATATCCGTAGCAGAGAATTCTTCTTGTAAAGTTGCAATGAGTTTTCCATTTTCTTCTGATACTGTACCAATAGATGCATGCTTTTCTAGTAATTCTTTAAGTGTATCTAATCTGTTATCGGTATATAACTCAAATAAACCTTTAGATGCTGTCATTTCATCAACTCTCCCTGAATATAATTTTAGGCCTTCTCGGATAACAACAACATGTGAACATACTTTTTCAACTTCATCTAATAAGTGAGAAGCTAATAAAATAGTAGTTCCTTTACTAGCAATTTCTTTGATGATCTTACGAATTTCATGAATCCCTTGTGGATCCAATCCGTTAGTTGGTTCATCTAAAATTAAAATTTCTGGGTCATTCAATAGGGCAGAAGCAATGGCCAATCGTTGTTTCATACCTAGTGAGTAGGTTTTAAACTTGTGGTTTCTACGCTCGTATAAATTAACGACTTTTAATTTTTCATCAATCTTATCAAAAGACACACCTTTAATCTTGCAAATCAGTTTTAGATTTTGAATTGCTGTCATGTAGGGATAAAAATTTGGTCGTTCAATGATAGCACCTACTTTTTTTAAGGCTTCATGTGTTGTAATTCCACCATCGTACCAACTAAAGCTACCCGATGTTTTATTAACTACATTTAATATGATACCGAGTGTGGTCGATTTCCCACTACCGTTTGGGCCGAGGATACCATAAACATTACCTTTTTGAATATCAAAAGATAAATTATTTACTGCATGAACCGAACCATATTTTTTATCTAAATTTTTTAAGGATAAGATTGTTTCCAATGGATAAGATTTTTTGGTTGTTGTAAAGATAAGACGACCAAAATAATCTTTTGTAACAGAAAAATAGAAAAATAAGCTTTTTATCTTTTTTGAATGAAATAATCTAAAAGAAGATTAATTCATCAATTCATCGAAATTATCAAAGTCAAACTCGTCAATATCAATATCGGTATCCCGGTTTTGAATTGAACCATCTTGTGGTTCGCTTTTAAATTTTTTTTCTGGTGCTTGGTCAGGAATTATGCCTAATGTAAAGAGTAGTGCAGGGAGTTCATATTCCTTAACATCTTCAATAATGTCAACCAATTCTATGAAAAATGACCACATAGAAAAGAAGTCATATACATAAATCAGCTTTGTTTTTTCCTTATCAATCACATCAGAAATCACAAAATGTTGCATCGTTACAGCATCACCATTTTCACTCATATCGAACAACGGAATTTCTGCGCCTTCATTCCAATTATCATCCGTCATGTAAAAAGAAGCCATTTCGGTACCATCGAAACCAAAAGCACTTACAATAGCATTATGCAAATCTTCTAGAGAATCACCTTCATTGATAGCAATTTCTCTAATAACATCTTCTTTCGTATCTAATATAATGCGAAGTTTGTAAATCATTTTTTAATTCAAAATTCTTGGCAAAGTTAGCTATTTAACATTACAAAATATAAAGATTTATGTACTTTTACATGTCCTAAAAAATATATATGTCAGATACATCTTTGATAGATTACGTAAATAATGCTTCTAAAAATACGCTGATGGAAACGTTAGATATTCGTTTTTTAGTAGCTACAGAAGATAAGGTTGTTGCAACGATGCCTGTTAATTCAAAAGTCCATCAACCAGATGGTGTTTTGCATGGTGGCGCAAGCGTTGCCTTGGCAGAAACAGTAGGTAGTTTTGCTTCGGCATTGTCAATTAATAGAGAGACTCATTTAGTGCGCGGCATAGAGGTGTCTGCAAATCATTTGCGTAGTATTCGTGAAGGTATAGTTACTGCAACGGCAATTCCTTTGCATAAAGGTAGAACAACACATTTATGGGAAATTCGAATTACTGATGAATCTATGCGTCTAATTTCTTTATGTAAATTAAGTACGTTGATACTTGAAAGAAAAAACTAGCTGGGTTTGAGAAAATTCAAAAAGATTTTAAAAGTTATTTTTATTGTTATCGGATTTCTGTTCATAGGTCTTTTGGTAACTGCACATATATTGTTAAGACCTGCTTCTGATGAAAAAATAACAGAGAAATTATCGATAGGAATAGCGCAACCATACATTTTTAAAAAAGAATTTAAAGGATTCGAGTATCGATTAGTATCGATGCAAAAGGAGCTAGATACTACATTGCCAACTCTAGTTTTTGTACATGGTTCACCTGGCTCACCACTAGATTATAAGCGTTATCTTATTGATTCATCTTTAAATAGAAAATCGAACTTAATAACCTATGAAAGAGTAGGGTATGGTTTAAAAAATCTTGGCAATGTACAAGGAACTTTAGCATTTGAGTTAGAAATATTACATGATTTAATTAAAGACATTCCTGAAGAAAAAGTCATTTTAGCAGGATACTCTTATGGCGGATCTGTAATTTTAGCCTCTAATAAAAATTATAAATATAAAATATCTATGGCAAGCGCAGTTGTAGGTGAATACGAACCTATGTTAGGAGTGCTCAATTTTTACAAATGGAAGTTAACAAGACCTTTGGTGCCACCAATGTTAAGAGCTGCAGCTATAGAAAAATACGCGCATCTTATCGATTTGCCAAAATATAAAGAGAAATGGAATATGAGTTCGTCTAAAGTGGTGAATATACATGGGGATAAAGATTTTATAGTGCCTTTCAAAAATTCTGAATTTTTAGAACATACTATTGATGCCGATAAATTTACAATGGTAATCATTAAAGGAGGTGGACATGATTTGATTTGGACTAATTTTGATTTGATTAAATCTGAAATATTAAAAACACTCAATTAATGCTAGATTTTCAATCGTTTTTAAAGTTAGTAGATGATTCTTACAAGCAAAAATTGCCTTTTGTAGCGTATCGCAAGCCAAATGAAAATATTGCAAGCGTAATCGTTCAAAATGATGATAAACTTCACAATGTAAACGATTATACTTCGAGCGGTTTTATTTTTGCTCCATTTGATTCAAATGAAAAATCTATTTTCATTTCGTTAGAAAATTCGAGTTATTTTGAAACTCAATTAGAACAGTTTGCAGTTCCAGTTGATCAAAATATATTAGAATCACAAAATGATATCAACAAAAAAGTACATATAAATCTAGTTAATAAAGCCATAGATTTTATTAAAGACGGTACAGCAAAAAAAGTTGTCATTTCTAGAAAAGAAGAAATTGAATTATCGAAATTTTCTTTTATTGAAACTTTTGAAAGATTATTACAAACGTATAAAAATGCCTTTATTTATGTTTGGTATCATCCAAAAGTTGGTTTGTGGTTAGGAGCTACTCCCGAGCGATTAATTTCAATAAAAGACACATCATTTAAAACGGTTTCTTTGGCAGGGACACAACCATATATAAATACACTTGATGTAATTTGGGGTGCAAAAGAACTTGAAGAGCAACAAATAGTAACAAATTATATTGAATCTAGTTTGAAACCTTTAACAGATACACTTTCAATAGCTAAAACGGAAACTATAAAAGCAGGGAATTTATTACACTTACGTACTAAAATCAAAGGAAATTTAAAAGAGGAAAAAGATATTGATTCACTTATAAAATTAGTACACCCAACACCAGCTATTTGTGGTTTACCTAAAAATGTTGCAAAACAATTCATTCTTAAAAACGAACATTATAATCGCGAATTTTATTCTGGGTTTTTAGGAGAATTGAATATGAAACATGAAACAAACTTATATGTAAACTTACGTTGTATGAAGGCGGAGGCTTCGACCATTTCACTTTTTCTAGGTGGCGGAATTACCAAAGACAGCATTGCAGAAAACGAATGGCAAGAAACTGTAGAAAAGAGTAAGGTAATAAAGAAAGTTTTACGGAATTAACGTAAATTTACACATCAAAAGATGTAAATGAAATACCCAAAAAAGAAACTTGCTCAGCTCGTAATTGAATACTGTGTTTCTTATGATATTCGGCACGTAGTGATATCTCCAGGTTCTAGAAATGCACCGCTTACTATTGGCTTTACAAATCATCCAAAAATAAAAACCTACAGTATTGTTGATGAACGCTGTGCGGCGTTTTTTGCATTGGGTATTGCACAACAAAATCAAAAACCAGTAGCAGTTGTTTGTACTTCGGGATCAGCATTGTTGAATTATTATCCCGCTGTAGCGGAAGCTTTTTATAGTAATATTCCTTTAGTAGTGCTTTCTGCCGATAGACCAAAACATTTGATTGATGTTGGAGACGGACAGGCGATACGTCAAGAAAATGTATTTGCTAATCATAGTGAGTTTAATGCAAATTTAGATGATACTCAAGACACGAGTTTTAATGCTAATTTAATAAACGACGCATTACATAATTGCATAAGAAATCTTGGACCAGTACATATTAACATACCTTTTGATGAACCTCTTTATGAGACAGTTGATAAACTTACAATTGAAAATGTCAAAATTGCTCATCCAAAAAATAAAGTTCAAAAAGAAGATTTAAAGACATTTACCAAAATTTGGAACAGTACATCAAAAAAAATGGTGTTAGTAGGCGAGTGCTTTCCTAATAAAAAATTACAACAGCAATTGGAGGCATTGGTACAAGATGAATCAGTTTTGGTGTTGACTGAAACGACTTCAAACCTTCACCATACTAAATTTGTAAATAGTATAGATAAATTAGTTTTTCCGTTGGGCGAATTAGAAAAAGCAGCATTACAACCTGATATTTTACTCACTTTTGGTGGTATGGTTATATCTAAACGGATAAAAAGAATACTACGAAATTACCAGCCAAAACATCACTGGCATATAGATTTAAAAAATGCTAGAAATACCTATCATTGCTTGAATCATCATTTTAAAATTGAGGCTACACAATTCTTTGATGATTTTTCTATACTTACAAATTCAATAAAAAGTGATTATCAAAAAAAATGGTTAACTGTTAACGCTGAAAGAGAGAAAGGGCATGCAAACTATATTTCTTCTATTGATTTTTCGGATTTAAAAGCTTTTGATGTAGTATTAAAAAGTTTGCCTAATAATTGTATGTTACAATCTGGTAACAGTTCTATTATCAGGTATTTACAGCTGTTTAAAATGAATAAAAGTATTCAAACATTTTGTAATCGTGGCACAAGTGGTATTGACGGGAGCACATCAACAGCTATAGGTGCTTCACAAGTTCATAAAGAACAAACAGTTTTTATAACTGGTGATATTAGCTTTTTTTATGACAGTAATGCTTTGTGGAATAACTATTTAAAAAATGACTTCAGAATTATATTAATTAACAATGCTGGTGGAGGAATTTTTAGAATTATTCCTGGGCCAAGTGAATCAAAGTCAGTAGATTATTTTGAAACTACACATAATTTGAATGCTAAAAATTTATCTGAGATGTTTGGTTTCGAGTACACTTCCGCAGAAAGCGAAAGTGAGCTTAGTATATGTTTAGATAATTTTTATGATGCTTCAGAAAATCCAAAATTATTAGAAGTTTTTACACCAAAAAATACGAATGATATAATACTTAAAGATTATTTTAAACATCTAGCATAGAAGTTGATATATTGTTTAAAAGTAATTTTTAAAATGTTAAAATTTTCTTTATCTTTGGATAACAAGAATCAACTGTAAATTATTAATCAATTATTAAATTAAAAATTATGAGTAAAAGAGACGATCTTATTGCGAAGTACGCATCAGATTTAAAAGACAAATGTGGCGTTAAGCCAGACATGGACTTATTAACTAAAGTTACTATTGGTTGTGGACCATCTATTTATAATAGAGATGCTGCTACTGTTTCAAGTTCTGATGAGAAAGAACTAGCTACAGTAAAGAATAATTTCTTAAATAAGAAATTAGGAGTAAAAAAAGGTGAAGATGATGCAATAAATGCTGTTATGGATACGTACGGACGTTCGAATAAAAATAAATATAGAGCTGTAGTATATTATCTTCTTACTAAACATTTCAAAAAAGAGTCTATTTATAAATAAGTCATCTTTTATTCTTAATAAATATAGAACCTCATTACATTTGTAGTGAGGTTTTTTAATGCTCTAAAAATGGTTTTTTATGGAAGAAGGAGATAAAGTACAGCTAATTATTGGGCACGAATCGCCTTTGGGTTTTTCTGTTTTAATAGATGAAGAATTTGAAGGGCTATTGTATCGTAACGAAGTCTTTCAAGAATTAAAGGAAGGGCAAGTCGTAGATGGTTATGTAAAGAAAATGCGAGAAGATGGTAAGATAGATGTCACTTTGCAGGCTCAAAATTTTAAAAAAGCTATTGATGGTTTAACTCAAAAAGTGATTCAAAAATTAGAAGCTAATGATGGTGTTTTAAATTTAACTGATAAAAGCGCTCCCGAGGAAATAAAAGAATTGCTTCAAATGAGCAAAAAGAATTTTAAAAAAGCAGTAGGAAATTTATATAAACAGAAAATAATTACTATCGAAGAAAAAGCCATTTATTTGATAAAAAAATAAAACTCAAGATTATAATAACCTTGAGTTTTAAAGAATCCTTAAGTAAGTAAAAATACGTACTATTTGTTGCCGCCATCATCTTCAATTACCTCTTCTTCGATAACTTCTTCTTCTTCAGATGATCTTTCTCTTCCTTGTTTTGTTTTTGCTAAAACGCGTTCCACATTTTCATAATAGCCATCTCCATTAGGGTCGTCAGAGGATATTTTTGCGTATCCGTTTTTATAATATTTCAATGCTTGTTTAAAATCATTACCAGTCTCATAATATTGACCTATGTAATAATCGCCAATAGGAGATTCAGGATATAATCGGTTAATCATTCTACCAAATTCCTCTAAGTAATCACCATTTTCTTTGTCTAATACCAATGCTTCGATAGCAAAAATATCTCGTTGTCTTATTTTAATATTTGCACCAAATAAATACTGTATTTCTACATATTTTTTTTCTAAATACTCAATAGCTTCAGCTGGACTTAAATCGGCAATATTAGTATTAAATTCTTCTTTAGAAATAGAAGAATACATTTCGAATATATGTGCATGTGCTGTTGCCATTGCTTGCCCTATAGAAGAGACTTTTGTAGAATGATCTAATTTATCAAATTTATAGGTAAAGTTTTCATTTTCAACATTTTCTAAGATATAATGAATCTTTTTTATAGATTCATTTTTCTTTTCACCATTATATATACCACTGTTCATATAATACCAAACCTTAGAGCTTAGACTAGGTATTTTGCCTTGAAATAAACCGCTCATTCCAGGTGGAAAAGACGGGTTTATATTTACATAAGCGTCAAATAAAGGATTTTCTTCAACTAAAAAATAATTGATAAAATTACCAGTAATTGTATTGCCGACAATGGTTTTAAACTGAGAAATTCGATAGGTATCTTCTATGTGCGGAACGAGCTCTTTTTTTAAGAATTTATAAAATTTAGAACTACTTTCACTCAAAAGATTCGTTTCAATATTTACCTGAGAGTCAGATTTGCGTTCGCCATTTTGATTCTGATAAATACCTACCACAATTTGTTCAGGTGCTTTGTCTTTTGAAGCAAATAATTTGGCATTTGCTACATAAACATCAAATAGATGCTCAGCGTCTAATATAATTGCCAAAGGATATACTTTTGTAGAATCTGTTTTAAAAGATTCTGGAACGTATATTTTTAGAATACGTTCATTACTTGTTTCACCAACTAATTCAGCTGATTTAAATTTTTCAATAGTAATGTTTTGTGAAAACCCGCTAATAGTAATAAATAGAAGGAGAAATTGGATGCCAAATATTTTCATAGGATGCATTAATTCTTAGTTTTTGAATGACATATTTTTATAGTCATATTCTTAATTATATCTTTACAAACGAATTAATTTCTAAAATATGATACAGACTGACTGGAAAGTTGTAAAAAAATATGAAGATATTACCTATAAAAAGTCAAATGGAGTGGCTAGAATTGCATTTAACAGACCAAATGTACGTAACGCGTTCCGTCCTAAAACGACAAGCGAATTATATGATGCCTTTTATGATGCGCAAGAAGACACGAGTATTGGAGTGGTACTACTTTCTGCAGAAGGACCATCAACTAAAGACGGTATTTGGAGTTTTTGTAGCGGAGGTGATCAAAAAGCACGAGGGCATCAAGGATATGTTGGTGAAGATGGAATGCACCGTTTAAATATTTTAGAAGTACAACGCTTGATTCGTTTTATGCCCAAAGCAGTTATTGCTGTGGTACCAGGATGGGCAGTTGGTGGCGGTCATAGTTTGCATGTTGTTTGTGATATGACTTTAGCAAGTAAAGAGCATGCCATTTTTAAACAAACAGATGCAGATGTAACCAGTTTCGATGGTGGTTATGGTTCTGCATATTTAGCTAAAATGGTAGGGCAGAAGAAAGCACGTGAAATCTTCTTTTTAGGGCGTAATTATTCTGCTCAAGAAGCTTATGAAATGGGCATGGTAAATGCAGTTGTACCACATGAAGAATTAGAAAGTACAGCCTACGAATGGGCGCAAGAAATATTAGCTAAATCACCAACTTCTATTAAAATGTTAAAGTTTGCGATGAACTTAACGGATGATGGCATGGTAGGGCAACAAATTTTTGCTGGTGAAGCAACTCGCTTAACGTATATGACCGATGAAGCTAAAGAAGGGCGTGATGCTTTTTTAGAAAAACGCAAGCCTAATTTCGAAAAGAAGTGGTTACCTTAAATCCAGTTAGTAGTTGACAATTTTTTGTTAATTGAATTTTAATAGTAATGAATACACAATTAAACAAATCAACATAAAAATGAAGATAATCTGTATAGGCAGAAATTATACCAAACATATTGAAGAATTAGCAAATGAGCGGCCAGAGAATCCTGTTGTTTTTTTAAAGCCAGATTCTGCCATTTTGGCTAAGAAAATGCCCTTTTTTATTCCTCCTTTTTCTGACGATATTCATTATGAAGTTGAAGTATTGGTCAAGATAAATAAAGTAGGAAAACACATTGATAAAAAGTTCGCACATAAATATTACGATGAAATCGGATTAGGTATTGATTTTACTGCCCGTGATGTACAAGCAAAATGCAAGGAAAAAGGCTTGCCGTGGGAAAAAGCCAAAGCTTTTGACGGCAGTGCAGTTATCGGTAATTTTTATCCTAAAGGGGAATTTGACTTAGATAATTTGAAGTTTCAATTATTAAAAAATGGTACAATTGTTCAAGATGGTAATACCAATGCTATGCTTTGGAAAACAGATGAATTGATTTCTTATGTTTCACAATTTTTCACATTAAAAAAAGGAGATATTATCTTTACAGGAACACCAGCTGGAGTAGGGAAAGTAGTGGAAAACGATATGCTAGTTGGTAAAATAGAGAATAAGGAAGCCTTTAACATTAAGGTCAAGTAAAGCACTTCAAAAAAGTGTCAGTTCGAGTATTCTCGATAGTTAATAAGATTGTATCTAGAATTATTTTTTATGCTGAATTCCGTATCAAGTGCGTAATGACAAAACATCAATCTACTTCTATATCATACTTGGTCAAAAGTCCCAATAACCCGGATGTTGAAAATTTAGCTTTTTTAAGCTTATTATTTTCCGGATTAATAGTAAAATTTTTTGCGGTTCTAAAATCTGTTTTTATTAGGATGCTATTTTCAAACAACACTTGTTTTAAATCACAGTCATTAAAAACAGCATTCGTTAAGTCAGTTTCTGTAAAATTAATTTCCTGTAAATTACAATCCGTAAAGGTAATTCCTTTTAATTTTAATTGATAAAAATTTGAGAAACTCAAATTACAGGTTGTAAAATTTATAGAGAGTAAAAGCGTATTACAAGTACTGAAATCTAACCCTAACATTTTACAGTCTACAAACTCGGCTTCATTAAAGGTTGTGTTATTTAATAAGGTTTCCCTAAAGTTACATTCTTTAAATTGACACTCTCTAAAAATTATGTTAGAAATGCTATGCTCCGAAAAGGTACAAGTAATGAAAACGCAATTTTCATATTCGTCATCACTTAATTTTTCAATAGAAAAATCAATGTTTTTAAACGTTTTATCTTCAATCAACTTAGATTAATTCTTTATATTTTTTCTATTGTATAATTTTTCTCCAGCAGTATAATATTTGTCGCCAGTTGTCCAAAAAGGAGTTACCGGGTCATTTGCTATCAAGCGACACGCTAAAACATATGACTTGAAAAACTTAAAAAGGTAATCATAATCTAAACTATCAGGATTGTCAGCTGTTTGATGGTAATATTTATTGATTTCGGCGTCAAAAGCAGTGAAACCCATACTAAAAGTAGGAGCAGGAATTCCTTTGCTGGCAAATTGAACATTGTCTGATCTATCAAACAAACCTTGTTCTGGTGCAGGATCATCAATTGCTGTTAAGTCAAATTCCGCGGCAGCATCTATAATATGCTTGCTAACAGTCGTTCTATTTAATCCTATGATTGTGGCTTTTGAAGTATCGTTATAGCCACCATTGTCACTGTTAAAACAGTAAACCATTTTTTCTAAAGGTATTACAGGATGCTCTACATACCACTTACTACCAAGCAACCCTTTTTCTTCACCCGTAAACAAAATAAACAGTGCGGACCTTTTGGTAGGATACTTGGCAATATTTTCGGCAGCACTCAATACGGTTACGGTACCTACGGCATTATCACGTGCGCCATTATAGATAGAATCGTTTTCTGCATTAGGTTTACCAATACCATTATGATCATAATGTGCAGAATAAATGACAAACTCCTCTTTTAATTTTGGGTCAGTACCTTCGACCATACCCACTACATTTTTTGCCTTAACGGGAATTTTAGCAATACCAGCAATAGATAGCTTGGTGTTGATTGTCTTTGCAGCCTCTAAGGCTTTAGTGATACTCCCATCTTCGTCTTGTAACCAAAGATGTAAACTTTTTTCATCTGAGTTATTAGTTACCCCAAGTTTATCAGCATTAAAAAAATGCATCATACTTTGCCAAGTATCTTTTGTAACAGTACTTATTTCCACTAAGCCAATAGCCCCATTTTCTGAAGCAATTTTTCTTTTCTTTCTACCTATTCCAAATGCAGTTCTGGCATCTTCATCACCAGTAGCACCAGATTTAACAATTACTAATTTGCCTTTTACGTTTTTACCCTTGTAATCTTCGATCAAACCATAGTTAAGGTATATGGCATCACCTTTAAAATCGATATTTTTACCTTGCAAGGGCATTAGTTTTTCAGAAGAAATGTTATTTAACTGAATTGTCATTTTATTGGCAGCAGTTGTTTTTTCTAGCTTCACCTCTTGATAATAGCTACCATTATTTGCTGGTTGTACACCATATCCTCTCATGGTATTAGCTAAATAAGAAGCTGCAATGTCTATTTCGGGCGAGCCAGTTTCTCTTCCTTTGAGTTCATCGGAAGCTAAAAAATAAATATGTCCTTCGATATTACTTTTAGTTACTGTAGCTACTGTTTTTTGAACATCGGTTTGTGCATTTAGTGCGATTGACGAAATCAATACTAATACAAGCAGTGTAATTTTTTTCATGTTGTTAGAATTAGAAGTTTAAAGATAGAAATTTTAAGTTAAGTGCATTCATAGTAAATAATTACTTCCTATTCTTTATTTCAATTATCTGTGAAGCAATACTTACAGCTATTTCTAGAGGTGTTTGGCTATGTATTTTTACACCTATTGGGGCATAGACTTTATTAAGTTGACTTTTTGTAAAACCTTCTTTTTGCAATACTTCGAACATCAGATCTAGTTTTGCTATGCTACCCAAAACACCAATAAATTTATAATTACGATTGATGAGTTTGCTAAGTGCTAATTTATCGTCGGTATATTTATTGGTCATTATAGCTATGTAGACTGAATTATTTTCAGGGATATGTTCCGCGACATCACTATAATCTATAATTTCTTTTCTATTTGCATATGAATTGGCTTCGAATGTGTTGAGATGTGTTCGGTTGTCAAAAACTATCGTATAAAAACCCAATTCGCTAAATAATTTTGTAGTGGCCAAACCAACATGCCCACCACCAACAATATACAGTATATTTTTTTGATTTAATTGCTCATCAAAACTCCATATGCTTTCACTTTCATGGGTATATTTATACTGAGTAGCATTATTTTTTTGACTAGAAAAGTCTATGCTTTTTGGAGTTAGAGATAATAAGCCACTTTTATGTTGTTTAAAAGTGTCTAATATGTCAGAAACTAATGAGATGTGAGAAGCGTCTAACGGGTGAAAAACAATTGTTTGCTCGCCAGAGCAAATCATACCCGAACCATCAACAATAGTACCTTTATGAATTTGATGTTTTATAAATGTTGTTGGCTTTCCTTTGTGCAATAATTCTTTACAGAGTTCAACTAGGCTGTATTCCATAACACCGCCACCTATAGAACCAAAAATTTCATCTTTAGTTACGACCATTTTAAAACCTTGACGACCTGGTGAACTACCTTTATGTTGAATAACAGTTAATAAATAAACTATTTTTTTTTGTGAAATTTTTGAATGTATAAATTGCCAGAAATTCATTGCGAAATTTAGGTAACTATCAGATTAACAATAGTATTAAGAGACTTGCTTTTAAGAACGGGAATATAAAAAGAGATTACTAACAAAAAAATATCTTACGGAAAACACCATCTTTCTTCAAAATCATATAATTTTTTAAAACATAGTGCGTTAATTAAGTGCATTTAATTCCC
>RCNE010001448.1_pt1 | contig 12846 bp, 9 predicted proteins | sample 2041361 | NCBI WGS metagenome assembly RCNE01 (sample SAMN09708229, study PRJNA481090) | Marine sediment metagenome, whole genome shotgun sequencing project.
TCATTGCCCCAGAAATCGGCAACGTTGTAGGTCACGGGATAAGAACCAACCACCAATGTATTGACAGCGGTCGCATCGATCACAATCGAGTTTGTGATATCTCCATCAACATCATCAAGCGCGGTGGCGCCAAACTCGTTGTACAGCGCACCAACTTCAAGCGTCTGTGGATTGGATCCGACCAGACTGATCACCGGCGTCGTTTCGTCAACAACGTTGACCCTCCGGGTCACCTCGACTGCGTCATTGCCGGATGAATCCGCCACGTTGTAGGTCACGTCGTAAAAGCCGATCATCGACGTGTTTACCGCGGAAGCATCGATGACAATCGAGCTACTCAGATCACCGTCACCCACGTCGGCGGCCGTGGCACCGGCCTCCAGATATGATTCGCCAACGAAGAACGACTGCGGATTGAGGCCGAGAAGGCTGATAACCGGTGCGGCCGTATCGACGACATTGACCGTTCTGGTGACTTGCACCGCATCGTTGCTAGAGGAGTCGGCAACGTTGTACGTAACGGGATACATACCAACCGCCGCGGTGTTCGCGGCCGACGCATCTATCACAATCGCACTGCTCAGATCACCGTCATAGTTATCAGTGGCCGTCGCCCCCGCCTCGGCATACGAACCGCCAACCTCGATAGTCTGCGGGTTGGGGCCGACCAGGCTGATCACGGGCAGCGTCGTATCAACGACATTGACCGTCCGCGTTACCTCAGCGGCATCGTTGCCGGATGAATCCGCCACGTTGTAAGTCACCGAATACGGACCGACGATGGCCGTGTCAACAGCCGACGCGTCAATCACAATCGAAGTCGTCAAGTCGCCGTCAACGTTGTCAAGTGCAGTGGCCCCGGATTCCGCATATGAGCCACCGACCAGAATCGACTGCGGGTTCGAGCCAAGCAAGCTGATCACCGGAGCAGTGAGATCCGTGACGATTACCGTTTCCGTGGGGCCGATCTGAATCCAATCGGATCGCTCGGAGCCATATAGGTCGCCGCCAGCAGGAATCCCTGTAATCGGCGCATTGACCGCACTCGGTGCGGTCAGGTGTATCGAACCGCCCAACGTATAGGCAGTAACGCTGTCCTTGACACTATGCCAAGCACTGGCTCGCTCCATGATCTCACCCACTTCAGTGAATGTCGGCTGGATCAGGTCAACAGAGAAATAGGTGTTGTACCGGCTCAGCACTTCACTGAACACGGTGTAGAAGACACCATCTTCAGCCAGGTTCGCTTGGTGGAAGTAATGGGGCCGGGGATCGTTGGTGATCATATGAGGCAGCATGATGTCCGCTTCACTGCTCACATACTCGGTCCACGTCAGGTCACGATCGTTGCAGGTCGTCGTCGAGGTATTCACACAGCCCCGATTGATGTTGTAGATGAAGTTGTACTCGTGGAGTTGTTCTACTTCGGTACCAACGTTGTAGTAGACGTTCGCCGGATGGCGGGGCACGGTGATCGCTGAACCGATTGTGTATGGCGTCGGCTCCCGCGAGTTGTCTGCAGCTACCCACTCGATCCCCTGGCTGGTGAGTGCCGCCGGCATCGCGGCGTTGTGCAGCCCAGAATGCTCACCCGTCACCAGTTCGGTAGCGTCGTATACGATGCCGTTGGCGTCGGCGAATGTGAGGTTGTCTGCGATATCGGCTTCGATGACCGCTTGGGTGACAGTGTCGAGGTTGATGTGGCCGTATGTGTGGTTGATCCAGTAAAAGGAGTCCTTCTGAGCCAGGAGGGCGTCGGTCAGGGCGTCAGAACCATTGTCGGCAATCGCCTCGTCGCTGCCGGCACCGTTGAACACGAAGTCGAGCCGAATCCCGTTGGTTGCTTGCCAGGTCGAAGCGAGCGAAACATCGCTCGCCTCCATCCGGATGAGAGGGACGGTCGCACCGTCATCCTCCGGGGTCGTGTTACTCGCCATGTCCCACCGGTCATCTGGCAAAAAGATGTCGTCGAAGTGACCGGCGAAGTAGTTGCGGTTGTATCCCAAATAGATACCCTGGGTTGCCCAGCTGAGCTGGCCGTGGCCCAGCAACATTGCATGCAGTTGGTATTGGTTCGTATCGATGGTGACCACTAGTTCCTCAAACCCTGCCGGGTTTGAGTACACCCCGACCACCGAAGCGCTGCCGGGTCCGGTGAGCAGCGTCTCATGCGCCCCGGGATCCGCAACGGTGGCGTAGTAGCCATAGGTGAATGTGTCGACGAGGATCGGCCCTGCCAGATAGGGAAAGACGGCCGAACCGGCGGTGGTCAGATTGAGCACATCGCCACCCACTTCTTGACCATCGGCGACATCGTTCAAACCGAATACTGCCCCTGGGAACGCAAAGGCGTTCACCCTCCGAATTCCAAACGTGGCTTGGAATGCATCCAGCGTCGCCAACTCGGGTGAAGCCCATCCCAGATCGGCGGCACAGGAGGTAGCGCAGACGACGGCCTGGTAATACGCATGGTCGGGAGCACTCAGATCCCCGGCGGTCAGAGAAGCGGCAGAAGAATCGAATACATCGAAAGGCACGCCTTCACGATCCAGAAGAGCGGTCCACGCATCAAACGACGGGTTGGCAGTACCGTGGCCAATCACCAAGACCTTCAGGTCAACGCGAACAAGATCAGCAGCTTCGCTGTGTGTTGCGCCTGGGCCGAACCCGACGCCGAGCAGCATCGAAATAACAAGTGCAATCGTCAACACGCGATTCTTCATCAGTTTCCCCCAACCGCGCTCAGCGCCTTTTGCTTGTACTTGTTGACCCATCGCGGCATCGCGGACAGTTCGTCATATACGTCTCGATAACGCGAAGTCATCTCGTCCAGGGTGAACAATGAGAGTGCTCGCTTGCGGGCCGCCGCTCCCAGACGTCGGCGGAGTTCGTCATCCGCGAGCAGTCGAAGTAGCGCTTCTGCCATAGCCTCCGGATCACGCGGTGCTACTAAGAGGCCTGCCTCACCAACCGCTTCGGCTACCCCACCGACCTCTGTTGAGACTGTCGCCCGACCGGACATCATTGCTTCGAGGACCGTGAACGGGAACCCCTCTGAGATGCTCGACAAGGCCACAACGTGGCCGGCGACAAAGGCTCCCGCAGGTGGGGAGATCAGGCCTTCGAATACCACCACATCACCGAGGTGACTCTCGGCCACCGCACGCTGACACTCTGCGAAATATTCCTCGTTGCCCACGGGCACGGGGCCAAACAAACGCAGTCGAGCGCTCGGCATGACGTCCCGCACCTTTGCGAATGCCCGGATGAGCGTGACAACATCTTTTAGCGGGTCAATTCTCCCCAACCACGACACCGTCGGCACCGCAGGCTCAGTGTCGATCAACGGAAATGAGGAGGGTTCTACGCCGTTGTAGATTGTCTGAATCTGAGCACTGTCTGCACCTGTCTCGAGTTCCCAGCGCCGGTTGTAGTCACTGACCGGAGAAATCAGGTCTGACATCTCCAAAGTCGCATTGTTGAGCCTCCGGAAGAAGAGGAGATCAAGTGCTTTCACCCGGCTAGAGAGACTGGACTCGTGAGCTTCGAGATACCGCTCCCGCAGATAGACACCATGTTCGGTCAAGAGACACGGGGTGCCGCGGGTCCACTTGGCGACAAATGCCGGGAGAGAGCTGAGTCCGTTCGCAGTCGTATGAGAAACGTCACCATCGGGAGGGTCCCGGAGCGCCACCAGAAATCGCGCCCAACCCGAGGTCACCTCTAGAACGTCATGTAGGCTCGGCGGGCCCAATCGATCCACCCTGTCACCGACCTGGCGTGCCTTCCAACGCACCCGCAGCATCTCGAACGCTTCCGCAGACCGGATTCCGACGTCTATCGGAAGATCGCGGCTCGCTTCGAAGAGCATCCTGAGGGCAGTGAGGAACCGGCTTTCATCGGGTGTTGGACCTTGCAGCGTGGCATTCACAAAAGCGTCGAACGCTTCAAGGAAGCGACGCTGAGCGGATAACGGGTAGTAACCGAACGGCCGGTCGGTAGTTGACACGAGTTCGATGGGGTCGAGGGAGATGACATTTGGCGGCAGGTCCCAGATGGGTTCACGACCGATTCCTGGTGATATCGCTAGCAGTTTGAACTCGATATCAGGAAGTTTTCGCACGAGCCGGTCGCACCACATGCTCACGCCACCATGCACGTAGGGGTAGGTTCCCTCGGTAATCATGGTCACTCTCATGCTGACCCAACCGGACTCATGCGTTCCTCTGAGCGTGGTCCGCGATGGCGGAGAATTCCGGTCATCGATGCACAACCGCTTTGGGTACCACTGCAAGCACGGCCGCAACGAGGACGGCCGCAAGGCCGAGACAGCCCGCCGCGTACAGCCCGGCTCCTGCCAGCGCATCCTGGGGCGCAGCAATCAGCATGAACGCCACAAATGCGGCCATGTAGATGGAAGCCGCAAGCGGGACGACGATTCGTCCCAGGGACAGCAATACCAGCCCGCAGTAGAAAGCTATTGCTAGCCACGCAAATCCGAACGCGAGCACAACTCCCGGTCGGATGAGAATCCCAGCCGCAAACGAGCCAGCCGAGATCAGCGTCGCCGTGCTCGCCACCGCTGCGGCCAGGATCGCAACCGACCGGCCGAACGATCGACGGACCCCGGTGGCAAATCGGCTCGGATCATCGGTGTCTATGAGTAACGACTTCGTCGTCCGTCGCAACCGCAGCAACTGCCATTCAGCGACGCCCATGGTCAGCACCATCGGGGCTGCGGCGATACTGACCGTCCCGACTAGGCCCGGAGTGTCGACAATGCTCAACCCAGCAACCCCAATGATGGTCGCCCACACTGCACCAAGGAGTGCGTGCAGCACTGCAACGGACAAGTCCTTTCGGGACAGCGATCGCACCTCGGGTCTCTTGCCCAATCGAGTCACCCAGATCATCGCACCAACGACGAGGATCAGCGTCAACAGCATGGCTGCCCCGACAAGCCACGCCGGCATGCCGGGGATCACGAGCAGTCCCAAAATCGTCACACCCGGTACCAGCGCCATGCTCAGCAACCGGTCCTTCCCCAGCGTCAACAAAGTCGCGGCCGATATCAGGTAGGCCGTTTGACCTGCAGCGAAAAGCGAAATCGAGAGATCGCCGTACGCGCCGGGAACAACAAGCGATACCGTCGCCGTAACAGCAATGGTGCCCGCCAGCAGGGAGAGTCGGGACATTGACCGAGCCGCCGGCATGTTTTCGCGACCGATCAGCCGATGTACGAGGGAGCCAAGTCCCTGATTCCACGCCCACGCCAGGAAGAGGGCGACCAGGCCCGCAATCATCATGGTGTCCCGCACGAGAGACATACGAGCGGCCACGAAGAACAGCGCCGGCAGGAGATAGATCGGACCCCGCATCAGCAAAGCAGCAACGACGTCCTGAACGTGCTCTTGGTCTGCGTCGACGGCCACCGGATGGGGTTCCGATGTTCGCAGCGGGACTCGACCATAGAGGTCGGAGGCAAGAGCGAACACGTCCGGATGTGAATAGCGTTCGCGAACAATCCGATCATTCAAGCCCGCTGCCTCCAGCAAGGCTGCGATCTGATGAGGGTTTGTTGAGGTCGTGCACGCGAGATCCAACTCGCGCGACAGCCGATTAACAGGATCGGAACTTCGTCGATCCGTTACGAACTGGCCATCGCGTGCAAGAAGGCTGACCGCCTCCTGTACGCCGACCGGCTCTTCACCGAGGTAAAAGGCCATCAGTCCCGGCTCCCCCACCGCAACGCGATCTCCGCTGCGTTCAAGACCGGCGCCCGCGACAACAAACAGGTGCCAGCTATGGCAACCGTTTGCACAGCAGCATATGGCGTCGTGCGACGCCGCGTAAATTTACCCACCAAAATCCCCTGGATTACCCTGACGCGTCCCGCTCATTCCCCAATAGCACCGTCAACGACTCTCAAGAGTCAGAGAACACTACTACCTAGACCGTAGTCCGGGCCGCGGAACGTTCGAACCCAAATCGCTCAGCATGGGCTAGTTATCCCACCACTGTTGCGCTATTCCGGTCTGCGTTCGGTCAAGCATCGACCGATGACAGGCCCATGGATCAGCCGCACCCTCCCCTGGGGCCCTGCCATCCGAATTAGGCTCAAATGCGAGAGACTGAGTCCAGACCTCGACGAGGACCGATGCAAGGACCATACGCGACCAGAAATAGCCTTGTCTTTACCGTCAGTGCAATCGTGATTGCACTGCTTTCCTCGTGCACGGCTCAATCCACAACCTCGAGCCTGGTTGGAGAGTCGAGCCCACCAATCACTGCCGTGAGCGAAGCGACGACCGACCCCCCGACGATTTGGCGACCACAGCCAGGTACGACGTGGCAGTGGCAACTCAGCGGCCCGGTGGATACTGAAGTTGATGCCGACATGTTCAATGTCGATCTGTTCGAAACGCCAAACGGCGTTATCGAGAGTCTTCACGAATCAGGACGCACTGTTGTCTGCTACATCAGCGCAGGTGCCTGGGAGGATTTTCGGCCTGATGCCGGCGAATTTCCGGAAGTCGTACTCGGCGAGCCGAACGGTTGGCCCGGGGAACGCTGGGTCGACATCCGTCGCCTCGATATCTTGGGACCGATCATGGAATCCCGCCTCGACCTTTGCGCGTCACAAGGATTTGACGGTGTCGAGGCCGACAACGTGGATGGCTACGTCAACGTCACTGGGTTCCAACTCACCGCCGCGGACCAATTGGCTTTCAACCGGTTCTTGGCCGATGCTGCTCACGCCCGCGGCCTCTCCATCGGACTGAAAAACGACATGGACCAGATAGCGACGCTGGAGCCGTACTTCGACTGGGCAATCAACGAGCAGTGCGCAGAATTTGACGAGTGTGGCTTGCTCCTGCCGTTTATCGAGGCGGACAAGGCCGTATTCCATGTGGAGTACAACCTCGAACCCGATGAGTTCTGCGCAGCCACATCTGCTCTTCGATTCTCATCGATGAAGAAGCGTCAGGAGCTCGACGCGTGGCGTCAGTACTGTCCTTAGAACGTTGATCGCCGGCGCCGCCTTCGTCTCTGGCGAGATCCTCACAGCGGTCTGGGTCATAGACTCCGATGGCTCCAATCTCGCCCACGCACCGATCACCTCAGCGACGACTCCGCACCGGCTTCGCCGGCTGTGATAGACGGTTAGTCTCCTGTTTGCCGCCGCGGGTGTCGGCGGGGTGTCCGCAGGACAGGCATATTTGGGGCAATCCGGGCCTATTGCAGACTGGTCGCCGGACGGTGACCACCTGGTGACAGAAGCCCCTGCGAACATTGAATCCCCCGGTCCCCGGGGGTCCTGACTGGTGGGCGCTACTGGGATCGAGAGGATGGACCGCTTGTGGTCCGCGACCTCTGCCGTGTGAATGCAAATCCCATGCCACCGGTTGTCACCGGTCATCACCGGCAATCTGCTGTCCTCAGGTGGTCGCGGTGTGGTCGCGGGCGCCTCATCGGGCCAGTACCCAAGCATCAGTTGGAGCGACACACTCGAAGCCGCATCGACAACTCAAGCCGGTACCTCACAGCGGCGCGCGGTAGGGATTGAGTGCCAAGCGCTGCCAACTGGGTGCATCCAGCTGTGCGCCCTCACACCACGATCCAGATGCCACCGCCGACATCCACCCTGGCGTCGCGGCCTGCTCGCCGGGCTTCGGCTGGCTCCGCCACTGCTTGATCCCCAGCAGGATGAACACCGCGCTGATGAGGATCTTGACAACCCGGAGGTGGTCGACGGCGCTCCGTCGGACGATGAGCTACCGAGGGCGAGCACGATCAGCAGCGCGCCAAGGAGGCCGACGATCGAGCCGACGAGAAACGGCAGACTACTCAACTTCGCCGCCCTCGAAAAGATAATCAAGACGACCGCGATAATCGGCAAAGGCCTGGCTTGGTCCCGACGCCGGCGGCGTCGGGACCAAGTCGCCAGGACCGCAGCTGATGGTTAGTTGAGGCTCTTTGCTTCGAGCCACTCCTCGGCAACCTCATCCGACTCACGCTTGGCAATGTCCGTCTCCGTGTTCCACGCCAGCAGGTCGGCGGTGGAGATCATGGCGCTGAGTTCGTTGAGGTCATTGCGCAGCTGATCCCCGTAGGCGTCCAGCAGCTCAGTGGAGATGATCGGAGCGATGTTCTGTGCCGGGTGCAGACCCAGGTCGTCCTGGAGCACCTTGAACCCCTGCTCCTCGATCTGCGGAGCGGTCGTGTTCCACACGGCGGCGTCGATTTCACCGGCGGTAAGGGCCTCGCCCAGCAAGGGGCCGAACTCGATCGTGACTGTGTCGGAGAACGTGACGCCGTAGACGGCGGGGTCGGTGTAGCCGAGGAAGCACTGCGGACGTTCAAAACACTGCGCCGATGCCCCGAAAACATAGCCAAGCTCTGCAACGTCGCTGATCGTGCTTGCGGGCGAATCGCCGCGCACTACGAAGGCATCGCCATCGACGGCCGGGGAGTAATCGAGGAGGGTGGCACCGATCTCGTTGTACGCCGGGCCAATGATTGAAACGATCTCGTCGGGGTCGGAGGACGTAGCGGCGTCCGGCGCAAGGGCGGTGAGCGATCCGCCAATGTAGTCGACGATCAGATCGAGCTCGTCGTTGCGGAGCCCGTCGATTGCTTCGGTCCGATATCCTGCCGGCGTCAAGATCTCGACGTCGTAGCCCTTAGCTTGCAGATATTGGCCGTACACCTCGGCGATCGTCACTGCCTCGCTGAAGTCCTGACCGCGGACGCGAATGGTGGGGCCGTCGACTGCGGCTGCTTCGTCGTCGCCGTCACCACACGCGGTAACCACGACGGCAAACGCCATCAGCAGCACAATCAGCTTTTTGAGCACGGGGTTATACATAAATTATCTCCTTAGCGGTTTGTGATCGTTGCCAGGCGACGTACACCCTCCGGGAGAGCGACTCGTTCCATCGAACGGAAGGACAATGTAGTCAAGCCAGCCAGACCTGCAACGAGGATAGCGCCTGCCACAACCAATCCATCGTTATTCTGACCGAGCCCGTCGCGCACGTAGCGGCCCAGGCCATCGCCGCCGAGGAAGGCTCGTATCGGTTCCGTCGCCACCACGGTGACGGCAGCAACCCTCACGCCCGCAAGGATCACGGAAGCGGCAAGCGCAAGCTCCACGCGGAACAACACATTGGCTTCGTTGTATCCCATTGCCCGCGCCGCATCGACGGCGGCCGGATCAACCCGGCGGATCGAGACGTACGTGTTGAGGAAGATCGGCGGTAGCGCAAGTAGCAGAAGGGCGATGAAGATCGGCCACGGCTCGAAACCCCAGCCGTTCCGCAGCGAGATCGGCACGAGAAGGCCGGCAACCGCAAACGATGGTACGGCTCGGCTGAGGCTGACCAGCCACGAAACGGATACCTCGCCTCGTCTCGTGTGTGCCAGCCACGCTGCCAGCGGAACCATGGTGATGATGGCGACCGCCATCACGACGGTGCACAGCACCACGGTTTCTGCGAGTGATTCGACGATGCCGTTGGCGCCCGTCCAGCTCTCGGGATCGAGGAGCCACTCGAACACCCCGACATCGCGCGGAACTGCGGCTTGCGCAACCACCATCACGGAGCTGCCCTCCCTCGCTGTGCCCACGGTGTCGCCCACCGGCCGACCAGGAGAATGAGGCCATCGAGCACCAGGGCAAGCAGGACCGACAACGAGGCGCCAATGATCATGGGCGTCCAGAAGGTCCGACGCAGCCCGTCGAGAATGAGGCGTCCCAGACCACCCTGACCGATGATTGCCGCAATCGTGACGAGACCCACCGTCGAGACCACCGCGATGCGCAGTCCGGCGATGATGTAGGGCATCGCCAGTGGCAACTCCACCCGAGTGAGCCTGCGGGCGGACGACATACCCATGCCGGCGGCTGCCTCGCGCACCTCTGGAGACACGGAATTGAAGCCAGCCACGATGTTTGTTATCAGAATCAACAAGGTGTAGGCGGCCAGCGGCAGCACTGCCGTGATCCTGCTGAGGCCGAAGTACGGAACGAGGATGCCGAACAGAGCAACGCTGGGGATGGTGTAGAGGAAGGCTGCAAACCCGCTGATGGGAGCGGCCGACCACCGATAGCGGAGGGCGATCGCGGAGAGTGCGGCTGAGAGAATCAGCCCGAGCACCAGCGAGTACAGGGTGAGTTCAATATGCTCGATCAACGCTCGTCGGATCTGATCCCATTCATCTATGAAGTACTCCCACCGGATCAGAGGGTTGGTTGCCTGGGCGAGAACAGCGATCATCGCCGGTCCACCTCCTCCAAGCTGGCACGGATCAACTCGAGCGTGACGACACCACCGAACAGACCCTCATTGTCGATCGTGGCAATCGATGTGTGCGACGTCATAATGATCTGCATGGCATTGCGCAACGTGCTGGTCGGTTTCACCTGCGCCGCGGGCAGGGAGAGCGGCGCAGCCTCGAGGGACGTGCTCTCCAGCAGGTCATTTGCGTGCACCCAACCGCGGAACACATCGTCGGCGACCACGCCGACCCACTCGGCCGAATGCTCCTCCATCACCTTGCGAGCGGCGGCGACGCCATCGGTGGCTGACACCACGGGTCCCTGGTGGAAAGGCAGATCCGCGATCGTCTTCAGCTGGAGCCGTTTGACGCTGCGGTCCTCCCCCACAAACCCCTCGACAAACTCGTTGGCAGGCTCCGCCAGCAACTCGTCCGGAGAGGAGTACTGCTCGAGAATCCCCCCGACGTTGAGCAGCGCGATCCGGTCGGCGACCTTGACCGCCTCGTCGATATCGTGGGTCACGATGACGATGGTCTTCGCCACCCGAGCTTGCAGCTCGAGGAGCTCGTCCTGGAGGCGGGCGCGAACGATCGGGTCAACGGCGCCAAACGGCTCGTCCATCAACAACACGGGTGGGTCGGCGGCCAGTGCCCGGGCGACACCGACCCGCTGTTGCTGACCACCCGAGAGCTCGTCCGAATAGCGGCTGAGCAGTGACGGCTCGAGTCCGACAAGGTCTGCAAGCTCATCGATCCGACGCTCGATGTGCTCTTTGCTCCACCCCAGCATCTTGGGGACCGTGGCGATGTTCCCGGCGATCGTCTGGTGGGGAAAGAGCCCCACTTGCTGGATCACGTATCCGATCTCTCGGCGCAGTTCGGCTACGGGACGCTGCGTGATGTCATTGCCCCGGATCTCGATTCGGCCAGACGTTGGCTCAATCAGCCGGTTGATCATTCGCAGCGTGGTCGTTTTGCCACATCCCGACGGACCGATCAGCGCAACGATCGATCCCTCCTCGATATCAAGACTCAACGAGGACACAGCCGGCGTGGCTGTGCCGTCGAACTGCTTGCAGACATTGTCAAGCCTGATCGCAACGGAACTGATGGGGCATCCTTTCGCCAATGTGCGTGCCACTCCGCCCTGCGGTTCCGGCCACACCACTTCCAGCCAGAACCCGTAGAGCTCACGCCGAGTGTAGAAGGACGGTGCCCGCAGCTCGCCCCACCGGTTCACGACGGGAGTGTCCGGTCCGACTACCAGGGGGATTCTTGTGGTGGGCGCTGGCGGTTTCGAACCGCCGACCTCTGCCGTGTGAAGGCACACCCGGGGGTTTCCGTGACCTGGGCGAACGGCGAAGAACTGCCGCTGACCTGGGCGTTCGCTGCCTATTGACGTTGATCAGTTTGCGTCGTTTCTCAGCAAACCGCGTCCTATGCGCGTCCTGGGGCGGGACCGTACTTGGAAGTGAGTCTCGGCGCTTGCGTGTCCCGGTCGTCGATATGAGCCGGCTGTGCCGATCTTCTTCGATTACACGTCGTCGGCGACCATGGCCGGGTCAGCAGGGGCGCTCGTTTCAGGCGGCGATCGACACTCTCGACCGCTAGCCGACGTCGGTCATCTTTTCGGGCGTCATTAGCTCGTAAAACTCGATCCAGCTATCCAACGTCAGCTCAGCGAGCTTCTTGTACAGCTCCTGAGCCCGGGGCGGGCTCGCAACGCTCTCGGCCCGATAGGTGCTGGCTATGACATCTTCGGTCCACTCCATGTACACCCGATTGCGCTCGCCCGGAAGCGTACCGGTGTTGAAGTACACCCGCGACGGCGACCGTTTGTCGGCCGATTCGTACTCTTCACCCATCGCCGCCACCAGCGAAGCTGCTGGTCGAGCCTCCCCCGGCTTCGTCTCCCAAACGCGTCTTACAACGAACATGTTCATCCTCCCGAAAGTGTGCCAGGACGCTAGTCGCAATTCAGTATCGTTGGGCTAGCCGGATTTGAACCGGCGACCACTCGACCCCCAGTCAACAAAGGGCCTTGACACTTGGTATCGGGCAATGATGAGCTGCCATTGAAAACCGGGCATGACCAGGGATTATGGTGCCAGAGCGTTGTAGGTGATTCCACTGCGTGTCGCCTGGTTCTCGAATCGATAGGCGCCAGTCCCGCCTTGACGAGTCGCGTTATCGGCGCCGCATTCGAACTGCAGCACCCCGGGACCGGGACGCGGTCCCGTCGAGACAACCGTCCGGTTGACCACCGGTAGAAGGCCAGCAGAACCGATAGAACGAAGCAATGAGACCCCGGTCAGCTACCGCTCTAGCCAGAGCCTATTTGTAGCCGTAACAGGATTTGAACCCACGACCTTCGGGTTATGAGCGCTGCTCTAACCGGCTGAGCTACTGGCCCCGCAACGTCCCGAGCCAGCGTACGGGCTCGCGCGGGGACCGCACCGGTCGCGGTGTCGCGGCGAGCCGACGCCTACGCGGGAATGGCAAGGTCGCGACGCCGGAACGCCGCCACGGCGATCGCCACGAATGCGAGGGTCGCGGCGAGGAGGA
>RCNE010001450.1_pt1 | contig 12838 bp, 13 predicted proteins | sample 2041361 | NCBI WGS metagenome assembly RCNE01 (sample SAMN09708229, study PRJNA481090) | Marine sediment metagenome, whole genome shotgun sequencing project.
AGGCCAAAATCGTTCGAGGCGATGACTTCAAGACATCCATCGCCGAAGCAAATTACCTCAGAGGCGGGAACGCTGACAGCACCTACAGAAGTCTGAACACGCAACATAACTCCGTTGAATCCAACAACCTGGCCATCGACGCTAATAAATCCATCAGATGATTGCAGGGTAACATCCTGCGCAAACAGCGCAACAGGCGCGGCAGTACACAACAGTATCGTAGCAAGTTTTGTCAACTTCATCATCATCTTTGCTCCAGCAATCTGTCAGGGCATTTTCAGCCTTCTTAACGAAACTAGACCATCCAAAGCTGTCAAAAATTGGATGATTAACCGATTTATCAGTAAATTGTACCGTTTTAAGCAACAATTGGGCAGCCCTTGTTTCATTGAAAATAAGGGCTGCAAACCCAGCTGATGCGGTCTGACGCGGCACAGTGTTGCCACAATCCAGCATTTCCCCACAAATCAGGGCCTTGAACGGAGTTAGACCGATTCCTGCGGGGATTCTGTTAGGTAATCGCAATTTGACTTGCATCCGAACGGGCTTGCCCTGCGTATCAAGAAGGAATGAACGGAGAATCCAATGCGCCTTATTCTTGCTGCTGCCTTTGTCCTACTAGCTGCTTGCACCGGAAAACCATCGTTTGATGATCCTAGCCTGAGTGATCGCAAACTGAACCTTGAAGAGTTCTTTGATGGCGAATTAGTGGCTTACGGGCAGTTCCAAGACATCCTTGGCACTGTGCGCCGCAGCTTTGTCGTGACGTTGAACGGCGATTGGGATGGGACCCGTTTGAGGCTCGTTGAAGATTTCGTCTATGAAGACGGGTCAACAGAGCAGCGGATTTGGACGCTCGTTAAAACTGGCGATGACACTTGGACCGGAACAGCCCCGGGTGTGATTGGCAAAGCGACCGGCGTTGAAGATGGTGACCGTTTTAATTGGAAATACGAGATTGATTTGCCCATCCCCTCTGCCAGCGGCGAAACCGAAACCATGCGGGTCACTTTTGATGATTGGATGTGGCTGCAATCAGACGACCGCTTGCTGAATTTGGCTTACGTCAAACGCTATGGGCTAGATATCGGGGTCGTGACGATCTCTTTTGAAAAAGAGTAAACGTCTTAGTCGGGGACGTTATCGATCCCCGACCCACCCCACGGGTGGCAGCGCAGAATGCGACGAACGGTCAGATAACTGCCTTTGATCGCGCCATGCTTTTCCAACGCTTCCAAGGAATAAGCCGAACAAGTTGGGTGATAACGGCAGCTCATCCCAACCCACGGCGACAGAATCATCCGGTAAGCACGCACAGGCAATGCAACGATGTGGGCAAGCGGGCTCATCCGTGGACCTTTTTCATAGCGCGGCGCATATCGGCCAGCAGTATCTCAAAAGATAGGGATGCTGTCAGGTCTTTGCGACCCACCAGAACGTAATCCCAGCCATCGCGCCCCATTTCTGGCAGAACGATGCGGGCCACTTCGCGCAGGCGGCGTTTAGCGCGATTGCGCGCAACAGCGTTGCCAACTTTCTTGGAGCACGTGTAGCCGACGCGAATACCCTCAGCCTCGTCCGGCGCGCGCTTGCGGCCTTGCAGGTGAATACCGGGGGTGCCTTGGCGGCGGGCGTTGGAAGCGCGCACAAAGTCTGCGCGGTTCTTTAAAACGTCTAGACAAACGGAAACCGCCGGAGTGCCCACATCAGGCCCAACCGGCGGTTTCAAATCTGTCAAACCAGAAAAGCGCTTACGCGCTTAGCTTCGACCGGCCCTTGGCGCGGCGATTGTTCAGAATCCGACGACCAGCCTTTGTGGCCATACGAGCGCGGAATCCGTGGCGGTTCTTGCGAACCCGGTTAGATGGTTGGAACGTACGCTTCATCGCGTGTCCTCCGGTTGGTGGCCAAATCCAAAAAAGGATTCGAAGCCGAACTACATTTCAGTCCTGTCCTTTAGAGAGGGGCAAGGGCCGTGTCAACGCAATGACCGAGATGAAACTGCAACATTTCCCATATTTCGAGGATCGCAAATGTTTCACTCATCACACCCGAAACACGCAAAACTGAAACATCAGGGGTGCTTTGCATCAATGGGCTGTGATGTGGGTATCGCTGCGGCGGGGTTAAGTCCATCTAACCTGCAAGCAAAGAGACACCCATAGGACCGAAAAGATGACTGAAATGACAGATGCACCAACCAACCCGTTGTTAAAAAAGCTTCCTTTGATCGCGATTGTTATCGTGGCGATCCTTGGGGCATATTTTCTGCGCGACTATTTGACGTTCGATGCGCTCGCCGAAAACCGCGAGGATTTGATCGCCTTTCGCGATGAGAACTACTTTCTGACGGTACTGGTATTTATTACCTCTTATGTTGTGATCGTCGCCTTCTCACTGCCCGGTGCAACTATCGCCACACTCACCGGAGGGTTCTTGTTTGCGACCTTCCCTGGTGCGCTGTTCAACATGACCGCTGCGACGATCGGCGCGACCGCAATCTTTCTAGCCGCCCGTTGGGGATTCGGTGAAAGCCTTGGTAAGAAGCTTGAGAATTCAGGCGGTGCGGTGAAGAAGATCAAAGACGGCATTGATGAAAACCAGTGGTCGATGCTGTTCCTGATCCGCTTGGTCCCCGCCGTTCCATTCTTTCTGGCCAACCTGATCCCGTCATTCCTAGAAGTACCGCTGCATCGCTTTGTGATTTCGACCTTTTTCGGCATCATTCCCGGTTCGGTCGTCTACACATCGGTCGGTGCCGGCCTTGGCGAAGTCTTCGCGCGTGGCGAAACCCCGAACCTTGGCATTATCTTTGAGCCGCAGATCATCTTCCCCATCATTGGCCTGTGCATCCTTGCAGCCCTACCCATCGCCATCAACGCCCTGCACGGCAAGAAAGGTCTTTGAACCATGAACCGGATTAAAACAGATATTTGCATCATCGGTGGTGGCTCTGGTGGTTTGTCCATCGCGGCGGGTGCGGTCCAGATGGGCGCAAAAGTCGTCCTGATCGAAGGTCATAAGATGGGCGGCGATTGCCTAAACTATGGTTGCGTGCCGTCCAAGGCGCTGATTGCATCGGCCAAGGCTGCGCATGCCATGTCCCAAGGCGCCAAATACGGCGTCAGCGAAGTTACAGCAAAGGTTGATTACGCCGCAGCCAAAGACCACGTCCATGACGTGATCGCCCAGATCGCCCCTCTGGATAGCGTTGAGCGCTTTGAGGGCCTAGGCGTGCATGTCATTTCGGAATTCGGAAAATTCATTTCCAAAACCGAAGTGCAAGCTGGCGACACCATCATCGAGGCACGCCGCTTTGTCGTCGCCACAGGCTCTGGCCCGTTTGTTCCACCCATTCCCGGTTTGGACACCGTCAAGTATTTCACCAACGAAGACATTTTTGATCTGCGCGAAAAGCCCAAGCATCTGATCGTGATCGGTGGTGGCCCCATCGGCATGGAAATGGCGCAAGCGCATCGCCGTCTTGGTTGCGAAGTCACTGTGATCGAAGGGGCCAAAGCATTCGGCAAAGACGATCCAGAAATGGCCGCGATTGTGCTGGAGAACCTCAAAGCCGAAGGCATCGACATCATTGAAGACGCCCAAGCCGAAAAGATTAGCGGCAAAGGTAACGCGATCACGATCCATACGCCAAAGGGCGATTTCACAGGCTCGCATCTGCTAATGGCAGTGGGCCGCAAAGTGAATACCGAAAAGCTTGATCTGGACGCTGGTGGCATTGCCCATGACCGTGCGGGCCTCAAAGTCGGTGATAACCTGCGATCCATCACCAACAAAAAGGTCTATGCTGCAGGTGACGTTGCAGGTGGTCTGCAGTTTACCCATGTTGCGGGCTATCATGCGGGTGTGTTGATCCGGTCGATGTTGTTCGGTCTGCCGTCCAAGCAAAAAACAAGCCACATCCCTTGGGCAACTTATACCGACCCTGAACTGGCTCAGGTCGGACTGACAGAGGCACAAGCCCAGCAAAAATTCGGTGCCCGTTTGGAAGTCGTACGCTTTGACTTCCACCACAATGACCGCCTGATCGCGGAGCGCAAAAACAAAGGCCTAATCAAAGTTATGGTCGTCAAAGGTCGCCCCGTTGGCGCATCCATCGCTGGTCCAATGGCAGGCGAATTGATCGGCATGTGGGCGATGGCGATTGCCAACAACATGAAGATGTCCGCAATTGCGAACACTGTCCTGCCGTATCCAACCGTCAGCGAAGTGAACAAGCGGGCGGCGGGCGCGTACTTTAGTCCAAGACTTTTTGAAAGTGACAAGGTAAAGCGTATTGTCGGCTTTGTGCAGCGGTGGCTGCCATAAGCCTTTTGCGCGAGGGACCATGACCAACTCACTTTCAGGTCGATTTCTGATCCTTACGGTAATCTTCGTGATGCTGGCCGAGATTTTTATCTTTGTGCCATCCGTCGCGCGGTTCCGTGAGGACTACTTGCTGGCAAGGCTGGAACGCGCGCAGATCGCGTCTTTGGCGCTTGAGGCGGACGATATGATCAGCCCTGCCCTAGAGGCAGAACTGCTGCGCAACGCTGAAGTCTATAACGTCGTGCTGCGCCGCGATGAAATCAGGCAGCTGGCGCTGTCTTCGCCTATCCCGTCTCCGATCACCGCGACCTATGACATGCGCAGTCCCAGCAGCATGACGCTGATTTCAGACGCGCTTGGGACGATGCTGAACACCGAAGATGGCGTCATTCGTGTCATCGGCAATCCTGTCCGCGATGGAGGTTTGTTGATCGAAGTAACGATGGATGAAATGCCTCTACGGGATGCATTGTGGGCTTACGGACTTAATATTTTACTGCTCTCGGCCTTTATCTCGGTCATCACGGCTGGCTTGCTGTTCTTTGCTGTGCAGGTTTTCCTGGTGCGACCGATCAAAGGCGTAGTCACGCATATGCAGGCCTACGCCAAAGCCCCCGAAGATGCCCGCCAGATCATCACACCCAGCGCAGGCGTGCGCGAGTTGCGCGACGCTGAAGAAGCCTTGCAGATGATGCAGACGCAGCTGACAGGCGCGCTGAAGCAAAAAGAACGTTTGGCCCAGCTGGGCGGTGCGGTGGCCAAGGTCAGCCATGATCTGCGCAACATCCTGACATCAGCGCAATTATTCACCGATCGCATCGAATCGTCAGATGATCCGCTCGTCAAACGGATGGCCCCCAAACTGGTTGGGTCAATCACGCGGGCCGTAAACCTGTGCGAATCGACACTCGCGTTTGGTCGCGTTGACGAACCGGCACCTGCACTATCACGCGTAAATTTGTCCCAGATCGTGGCAGATGTGATCGACAGCGAACGCCTCGCCGCCGGCGACTACCCTTTGTCTTTCGCCGAAGACATCCCCACCACAATGAACCTGCGCGCCGATGGCGAGCAGTTGTTCCGCGCGATTTTCAACCTTGTCCGCAACGCGCGGCAAGCCATCATGGCGACCGGCAATGCAGGCGAGATCGGCATTCAAGCCACCGAAGACGATCTAGTCTGGCAAATTGCGATCACGGACACTGGACCCGGCCTGCCCAAGAAAGCGCAAGAGCATCTGTTCCAACCGTTCCAAGGCGGCGTTCGCAAAGGTGGCTCTGGTCTGGGGCTGGTCATTGCGGCCGACCTCGTGCGCGGTCACGGCGGGCGGTTGGAATTGCAGAAGACAGGTAGCGAAGGCACGACCTTTGTCATTCAGCTACCCAAAGCAGACTTAGCGCTGGCACCTTCAATCGAATTATAAAGAATCTGATTTGGTACTTGCATCACCGCGTCAGCACAGCTAAATCGCACCTCGTGGATTGGTAGCTCAGTTGGATAGAGTACTTGACTACGAATCAAGGGGTCGGGGGTTCGAATCCTCCCCAGTCCACCATAAAAAGCCGCTCAGAAATGAGCGGCTTTTTTAGTTACTAGTTCTGGAACCCACGATCAGCTTCCCTGCTCGGCCATCTGTTCGGCACGTTGCTTGCGCATGACGGCACGTTTCGTGGTGAGTGATGCAGCCACCGTGCCAACTGTCACGATCAGAATAAGGATCGTTGAAAGCGCGTTAATCTCTGGGCTGACCCCCAGCCGGATTGAACTGAACACTTTGATCGGCAATGTCGTTGCAGACGGCCCCGCCACGAAGGACGCGATCACAAGGTCGTCCAGTGACAGTGTCAACGCCAGCAACCATCCAGAGATCACAGCCGGTGCAATGATTGGCAAAGTAATCAGGCGAAACGCCTCAAATGGGGTGGCCCCCAAATCAAGAGCCGCCTCTTCAATCGAGCGGTCAAAGCTGACCAACCGAGAACTGACCACGACCGAAACATAGCACATCGCAAACGTTGCGTGGGCCAATATGATCGTGAACATCCCACGGTCCAAACCGATTGAGATAAAGAGCAAAAGCAGCGACAAACCTGTAATCACCTCTGGCATGACCAACGGCGCATAGATCATCCCCGAAAACAGTGTGCGCCCGTAAAACCGCCCGCCACGTACCAAGACATAGGCCCCCATCGTGCCCAAGACGGTCGCGATGATTGATGAAAATAAACCAACTTTGAACGTCACCCATGCGGCATCCAGAAACGCTTCGTTCTGCAACAGTTCGCCATACCATTTGGTCGAAAAGCCGCCCCAAACAGTGACCAGACGGGATTCGTTAAAGCTGTAGATAATGACGATCAGCATCGGAATATAAAGGAATGCGAACCCCAGTGCGAGGGATGTTGTGTTGAACCATGTCAGCCGTCTCATTGTTCGGCCTCCATCATCTTTTGCTCGTTGCGTTGGTACATCACGATTGGGATGATCAGGATCAGCAGCAAGATTACCGCCACAGCACCAGCCACCGGCCAATCGCGGTTCGAGAAGAACTCTTCGTACAAGACTTTGCCGATCATCAGCGTGTCAGATCCGCCCAGCAATGACGGGATAACGAATTCGCCCAGCGCGGGAATAAACACAAGGAAGCAGCCTGCGATGATGCCCGCCTTGGACAGTGGGATCGTAATGCGCCAGAACGCCTCGGTACGTGAGCAGCCCAAGTCTTCGGCAGCTTCCAGAAGCGATCCATCCAGTTTGATCAGTGTGGCGTAGATGGGTAGAATCATGAACGGCACATAGGTGTAAACGATCCCGATATAGACCGCGTAATTTGTGTTCAGGATCATCAGTGGTTCGTTGATGATACCAATCCACATCAGGAATTGATTGATTATACCCTCTTGGCTGAGCAAACCGATCAGCGAATACACGCGGATCAAAAAGCTGGTCCAGAACGGCAGGATCACCAAAAGCATCAGCGTCGGCTGCCATTCTTTGGGCGCGTTCGCCATGCCATAGGCGATCGGAAAACCGATCAACACAGCAAAAAAGGTCGATATAGAGGCAATCTGCAAACTCGACAGATAGCTTTTCCAATAAAGGTCATCCGTGGCCAAGAATTCGAAATTCTCGAAATCCAGCTGCGACACCAAATCCTTGAGCCCGGCCCAGCCTTCGGACAACTCCAAGGTTGGGGTATAAGGCGGTATCGCCAGTGCGATGTCCGACAGCGATATCTTGAAGACGATCAGGAACGGGACGAAAAACAGCCCGAACAGCCATAGATATGGGACTGCGATTAAAGTGAGGCGGCGCAGGTTCATATCAGTTCCCTAGCCTTCCAAAACCACACCGGCGGTGTCTGTCCATGACAGCCAGACTTCGTCTTCCCACGTAAACGGGCGGCTCGCGCGTCTGCGCGAATTTGCGGCCTGCGCTTTGATGACTGTGCCGTTGGCAAGTTTCACATGATAGGTCGACAGATTGCCGAGGTAGGCAATGTCGAGGATCGTTCCTTGGACAGCGTTATGGCGGTCCGCCGGCTTGTCCGAAGAAATCGCAATCTTTTCGGGGCGAATGATAAAGCTGACCCTGCCATCTGCGACGGGTTTGGCCGGGGTTCCGGTGATATCCGGCTGCCCCTCGGCCCATGCGATCGACACCGTGTTGCCTTGCGCGGTCGCTTGGCCTTCGATGATGTTCACGTCTCCGATAAAGTCGGCAACATACGCGCTGTTGGGGGCTTCGTAAATTTGGTCAGGCGTGTCGACTTGGACCAACTTGCCAAAGTTCATCACGGCCACGCGGGTGGCAACGGTCATAGCTTCTTCTTGGTCGTGAGTAACGATCACAAAAGTTGTGCCGGTCTTTTCTTGAATATCCATCAACTCGAACTGCGTGTCTTGGCGCAGCTTTTTATCAAGCGCGGACAGGGGTTCATCCAATAACAACAACTTCGGCGCTTTGGCCAAGGATCGTGCTAGCGCGACCCGTTGACGTTGGCCGCCAGAGATTTGGTCAGGTTTACGTTTGGCAAACTTTTCAATTTGAACGAGCCGCAGCATTTCCATCACGCGCGCATCAATTTCATCTTTGGGCATATTCCCGCGCTTTAGACCAAAGGCGATATTATCATAGACGGTCAGGTGCGGGAACAGCGCGTAAGACTGGAACATCATGTTCACGCTGCGCTTGTTGGGTGGCACTGCAGAGATGTCTTTGCCGTCCAGCAGGATCGTGCCTGAGGTCGGGGTTTCAAACCCGGCAAGCATGCGCATCATCGTGGTTTTGCCGCAGCCGGACGGGCCAAGCAGGGCAAAGAATTCTTTCTCGTAGATATCAACGCTGAGGTCATCGACCGCGGTAAAATCCCCAAACCGTTTGGTGACATTCTGGAAACGGATTATCGGCTTCGCTTCCGGATCTTTCCAAGGCTCAAATAGGGTTTCGGGCATAGGGGTCGGGGCCTCCGGCATGCGCTAAAATATTGGAAAAGGCGTCCTCGGCCCTGTCAAGCAGGGCCGAGGGCGAGATCTTTAGGTGCCGGACTTAATACGTGTCCACATCCGTGTGACGAAACGCTGAGCGCGCGCGTCATATGGGGTGGTTGTATAAAGTGTCTCAAGCGTAGCAGCATCAGGATAGATGGCTGGATCACCGATTACGTCTTCGACAAGGAACGGTTGGGACGCGAGGTTACCGTTGGCATAGTAAACGTAGTTCGACGCGGTCGCCATGTTTTCAGCATCCATGATGAAGTTCAGGAATGTATGTGCAGCGTCTGGATTCGGTGCATCCACTGGGATCGCCATTTGGTCAAACCACATCAACGCACCTTCAACAGGAGCATTGTAAACGATTTCAACGCCGTTCTCGGCTTCTGCTGCGCGATCACGCGATTGCAAAATATCACCGGACCAACCGAATGCGACGCAGATATCACCATTGGCCAATGCCGAGATATATTCAGAGCTGTGATACTTCTGAACAAACGGGCGAACTGCCGCCAAAAGAGGCTCTGCCATTGCAAGGACGTCTTCGTCTTTGCTGTCAGGGTCTTGACCAAGGTACTGTAACGCGGCTGGAACAATCTCGCCCGGCGCATCAAGGAAGTGCACGCCACATTCGGCCAGCTTTTCCATGTTTGCAGGATCAAAAACCAGATCAAGCGACGAGATTGGCGCATCATCACCAAGCAATTCTTGAACTTTTGCGACATTCACGCCAAGGCCGGTAGTGCCCCACATATAGTTGATCGAATAAACGCCACCGGGATCATAGGTTTCGGTGCGGGCCTGCACGACATCCCAAAGATTACCTGCGTTGCTTAGTTTGGCAGGATCTAGCGGCTGAAAGGCACCCGCAGTGATCTGGCGCTGCAAGAACGTACCGGATGGTACGACAACGTCATAGCCTGAACCGCCCGCAAGCAGCTTTGTCTCGAGCACTTCGTTGCTGTCAAAGACGTCGTAGATCAGCTCAATGCCAGTTTCTTCTTCAAACTGCGTCAACAGGTCTTCGTCGATATAGTCGGACCAGTTATAGACGCGGACCTCTTCAGCCCAACCCGCCTGCGCGGTCAAGACCGCAGCTGCAAGGATAGTGCCCATGTTCATTTTGCGCATACTTATCTCCCCTGAGATTTTCATTTACCTGAGTTAGCTTTGTTCAAAATATAACAGTTTGCAAACGGAATGTGTAAATTTGATAGGTTTTGACAACTCTGAGGAGGTATGGAATGTCTTATTTTCAAGGGGAGGGTTTGCGCAATGAACCAGTTGGTCGCAAAAAAGCCGGAACATGAAACAATCTATCAACACGTCAAAGAGATGATTCTCTTTGGAGAGGTAGTGCCGGGGCAACCCGTCACGATTCATGGACTGGCCGAAACCATCGGCACCGGCATTACCCCTGCCCGTGAAGCAATCCGCCGACTGACCGCTGAAGGCGCGTTGGTGACTTTGGAAAACCGCCGCATCGCGGTGCCCGAAATGACCGACCACCGCTTGCAACAAATCGAACTTGTCCGTTTAACGGTCGAGCCTGAATTGGCGGAAATGGCGGCAAAACTGTGTAATAGCAATGATATAGATGATCTCGAGCACTACGACAGCCTGATAAACGTGGCCATTCAAAACGGCGATATCCGCAGTTACCTTGAAGCGAATTACCGGTTCCATTTTACCCTTTATGGCCTTGCCGATGCCCATATTCTGCGCCGGATTGCCGACACTTTATGGCTGCGGGTCGGTCCATCACTGCGTGTCGTGTGCGGGCGCTATGGCACGACAAATTTAACCGATCACCACCGCGAAGCCACGACCGCATTGCGCAATGGGGACTCCGCAAAAGTGAAAGCCGCGATTGAGGAAGACATCCGCCAAGGCATCGCATTCGTCCGCCAAACCGTTGCTAAATAAGTAGCAGGCCGCCAGTTATTTGCGCGAAATTGAATCAATTGACGAGGTCAAATAATTTGATCAAAATAAGCATCAAGGACGGAAAAGCTCCGTTCTCACGGAAGAGCACCTGATACGACACGCCCCTTTCACCACCCTACCAGAGGTCACAATGAACATTCTCGCCAACTATCCCCCGACCGCAGAGCTGCAAGCAATCGATTCTGCCCACCACATGCATCCGTTCACCCACAACAGTACGCTCGCGGACAAAGGCCCACGGGTGATCACCTCTGCCGAGGGAGTGTGGCTGAAGGATAGTGAAGGCGAAGAAATCATTGACGGAATGGCGGGCCTATGGTGCGTGAATATTGGCTATGGCCGCCCTGAACTGGCCGAGGCTGCGGCCCGTCAAATGCGCGAACTGCCCTTTTACAATACGTTCTTTCAAACGACGACTGTTCCAGCCCTGATGCTGGCCAAAAAACTGGCTGAGCTTGCTCCGGGTGATCTGAACCACGTCTTTTTCGCCAATGGTGGTTCAGACGCCAACGACACCAATCTGCGAATGGTGCGCACCTTTTGGGCCGAACAGGGCCAACCTGACCGCGATGTCGTGATCTCGCGTTGGAATGCCTATCATGGTTCAAGCATGGGCAGCGCATCGCTGGGTGGCATGAAAGGAATGCATGGCCAAGGCAGTTTGCCGATTCCCGGCATCACTTATATCGACCAGCCTGATTGGTGGTCCGAAGGCGGCGATATGACGCCCGATGACTTTGGTCTGGAACGCGCACAGCAGCTAGAGGCAAAAATCAAAGAAATTGGTCCCGAAAAGGTTGCCGCTTTTATTGCCGAACCGATCCAAGGTGCTGGCGGTGTGATCATACCACCCGAAACATACTGGCCCGAAATCCAACGTATCTGCAAAAAATACGACGTTCTGTTAATCGCCGACGAAGTGATTTGCGCTTTTGGGCGAACTGGCAACTGGTTCGGCTGCGAGACACTTGGCATACAGCCTGATATTATGACCGTCGCCAAGGGGTTAAGCTCTGGCTACATCCCGATCGGGGCATCTATTGTTTCAGACCGCGTGGCCGGCGTGATCCGCGATACTGAATTCAACCACGGCTATACATATTCCGGCCACCCGGTCGCCTGTGCCGTCGCCCTCGAAAATCTGCGGATTATTGAAGAAGAGAATATCATTGGCCAAGTCCGCGATGTCACGGGCCCTTATCTGCGCAAAAAGTGGAAAGCGTTGGCCGACCACCCGCTGGTGGGTGAAGCAAAGATTGTCGGCATGATCGGGTCTATCGCTTTGACGCCAGACAAAAAAATACGCGCTGCATTCGCGGTGGAAGGGGGCGTTATCGGCCTTCTTTGTCGCGAACGGTGTTTTGCCAACAACATGATTATGCGCAGTGTGGACGACAGAATGGTGATTTCGCCACCGCTCACGATCACTTGTGAAGAGATCGACATTTTAATCGAGCGCGCGATCAAATCGCTGGATGAGGCATATGAGAAAATCATAGCAGACGGACTGATGGTGTCGGCGTAACCATGGATCTGCTCACCGCGAACGACCGGCAAGGTGAATACCCCCGGTCGTATTATGCTGATACGGCCACACATCTGGACAGCTTTCCAGCAGCCAAAGGCGCGCTGACCTGTGATGTCTGCGTTGTTGGTGCGGGCTTTACCGGCATGTCGGCCGCCTATCATCTGGCCAAACGTGGGTATGATGTGATCGTACTCGACGCCCAGCGCGTAGGCTTCGGGGCATCGGGGCGCAACGGCGGTCAAGTCAGCATGGGGCAACGGCGTGATCAAGAAGACCTAGAGCAGATGGTCGGCGACGCGGATGCACGCAAGCTTTGGGATATTGGTGCGCAAGCTGTCGGTCTTGTCCGCGAATTATGTGCGACCGACGAAGTGCATACCGATTTCAACGATGGTATCGTGCACGCCGTACACCGCAAACGCGACCATGCGCACAACCAAGCATACGTCGATCATATGGCGTATAAATACGGTTACGATAAAATCAGCGTGCTAGAGCCGGACGCATGTCGGCATCTGGTGAATTCACCCGCCTACCATGG
>RCNE010001451.1_pt1 | contig 12834 bp, 14 predicted proteins | sample 2041361 | NCBI WGS metagenome assembly RCNE01 (sample SAMN09708229, study PRJNA481090) | Marine sediment metagenome, whole genome shotgun sequencing project.
ATTTTACTAGCTTCTTGCAAGAAAGCCGCATATATATAACGAAAGCCGCCGCCGCCGGGACCAATCTCTTCTTGCATACGTACCAGCTGACCCAAGTAGTGATTCGTTTTTTTAGCACCTATAGATTTAGGCCATTTTCTAATTTTTTTGGAAACCAGACGTATTGCCTTGACACCAACAATAGGTACAGGAGCTAACATATCTTTGCTGGTTTGTTTTATACCTTTAACAATAGCTTTTTCTAAGTCTAGTTTTTCAGGAAACCCCGTAGGGTAATACATGTGCCCTTTTGGAGCAAAGGCACCTTTAGCAAATCGTACTTTTTCTAATTCTTTTGCTGATAAAGAAGTTACTTCTTCTATGGTAGGATCGCTAATCAAATAGCGATCACCCTCTTTACCGAATACAACCATGTTGTGGGCATTGAAGTGAAAGCGATATTCTTCAGGAAAATAGACTAAATTGAAAACCCCCACCTGAAGACCAACCGGATTGTCATTAGCTAGGTTTTCATCGAGTCGCTTCTGAGCTTCCTTCGGGTTCTTAAATTTCTCTTTTTTTATTTTTACACCTACCCTTTTCGCAAAGCGTTTGAAGATAAGACCTGGTATTACACGATAGGTAAATACGGGTGAAAAATTAACTTTTATGAAGGGTAGGTAACTGAAAAGTAATCCGGAGCCAATGCCAAAAACGAGGGGTTCACTAACCTCAAAGCCATTGTAACGCATCAAATTCGAAACTACACCATTCTCGCAATGGGCTGTTTGGCTGTGTTGAAAGTCTATTTGCATGAATTAAGAATTGATGTTTTTTAGCTCGTCTAAAGTGATTTCAAAAACATCAGCATATTTTTGCAGTTTTTGTGTACTCAGCTTTTTAAATACGGAGGGTTTAAAGTGTCTTTTTACGGTCCATTGCCAAAACCCTACGTAACTGGCAAGAATGGGGACATCCATTTTATGAAGTTCCATATAATATTCAATCGGACTAGTTTCGTTGTTTAGCACTCTTTGTTTCGCATTCTCAACCCTTTCTTTGATAAGTTCAAGAGCATTATTAAGTGCAATTGTTTTGGGGTCCCAGCCTGTACTTAAATCCGTGGTATACTCTCCATTTTCATCAAGAGCATAGCACATTTCTCGAATATTGGCTGTTTCCAGTTTGCTTTCATCTTGGGGTACTTCCTCCTTTTTCAAAATGTTTGTTTTTAGGCTGAGGGAACTGATTCAAGTTAGGTATTAAACCTCATGAATCATGAAATTTAAGATGCAATTTACGACTAAATCGTCATTTGTAAAAGAAGAGGCTTCTATGGTGCAAATACTCATTTCGTCAGTATCGTATCTCGAAACAAGCTTTGCTTTAGTTATTAAAGTGTCACCGGTTTGAGGTAAAAAGTAAATCTCCACCTTTTTAATAGCACTAATGTAGCCAACAACTTTATTGCCTTTGCCTTCAAGGTCATCGTCTTCGAAAAAATCTTGCCCCGTAATTGCTGAACATGCTTGTGCTGCGTTTTCTATGAGTCCGGCTTCTGAAAATCGTCCATTTTTATCTGTAAAAATACAGTCTTCTGTGATGTCAAAATGAGTCTCGACCGATTCAGAATCAAGATAAGGTGTTTTGCATTCCATCAACATTGGCTGCCTGTGGGGCAGAAAATTCTTAATGTCAATATCATGTCTTGGCTTACGCATCTTCTTTGGCAAGTGCCGTTTTTATTTCACTTTGAGCAATGAGCTTTCCTTCACATTCGACTTTGGCTTCAACCATAGTTACACCCATGATATCATGAATTATTTCAACGGTGGTCGTGAGTTCTGCAGAAACTTTAGGAAGTTCGAAAATTTCTGCTTTTTTGATGGCGCCTATAAAACCAGTAGGAGCCATTTTTTGTTCTAAATAATATTTGTAGCCAGTATGTAAAGCAATAGTCTGTGCCATATTCTCTATAAGCCCTGGGGCAGAAAAATGACCATTTTTAGTCAAGATATTTTCAACATTAACCTTTAAACCAGAAACTATTTTTTTGTCGGAATAGAAGCGTAGTCTATCAACCATTACAAAGGGTTTTTTTTGCGGAAGTAAATTCAGTAGAAAATCGTAATCTGTAATTTCGTTTTCTAGTAAGTTCATTTAACAAACGGTTAAATAAGCATAGGTATATGCAAAGCGTGCACTTTCAGGGACCTGTAATAAAATGGTATCGCCTTTCTTTAATTTGCCAGAATGTACTAGTTCTTCAAGCATAATATAAATCGATGCCGCACCAACATTACCTATGTGCTCTAAGTTTAGAAACCATTTTTCCCATGGAATTTCAACACCTTGACTTTTCAATTCGTTATAAAGTGTCTCTTTGAAATAATAGGAAGAAATGTGAGGTAGGTAATAGTCTACATCGTTAATACCGATATCATGTTTTACTAAAGCTTGTTTCAGACTATCAACACCCTTTACCAATATATTTTCACCTAGAAGCCTAGTGTCTTGTTTCATGGCAAAAAGCGACATTTCACCCCAAACCTCAGCGGGATATTCACTCCATGATTTCAAAATACCATTTTCAAGCTTTTCACCGCCGGCATACATACAAGCCTCCATTTCATAAGCGTATGAATAGCCATCCATCCACTCAATCTTAAGAGGTGTTTCACCCTTGGGTTCACTTTCTAATAAGATCGCTCCTGCACCATCAGAGAGCATCCAACGTAAAAATTCCTTATTAAATGCTAGTATCGGACTTTCTTCTAATGTTTTAAGGTGTGCAACTTCATTTTCAAAAACATCAGATTGCATCCATGAAGATGTTCGTTCAGAACCTGCGCAAACTGCGTTGGTTACCTGTTCAGTCATTACAGAAAGGTAGCCGTATTTCAAAGCGTTCATTCCTGTGCAGCAAGCACCAGAAGGAGAATTTATCTCCATATTTCCGTTCTTTAAAAAACCATGCACCATGGCTGCGTGTGAAGGTAAAATCTGATCAGGACTTGAAGTTCCACATGATAATAATTCAATATTCTCTTTTGAAAAATCAGCATCACAGAGCTCCTCAATTGCTGCTGCCGTAAGTTGCGCATTGTTATGTGTTACTTCACCATTCGCATCAATAGCATAGTATCTTTGCTTGATACGATTATTTCGAAGTACTATTCGCCGTGCTCTAGATGCCTTTCCATCAATAACGCCCAATTTTTCTTCCATGTGGTCATTATCAACTGGGGCATTCGGTAAAAACTTGGCTATTCTGGTTATGTAAACGTCTTTCATTAAGGCTACTTTAAATAGACAGACGAATAATATGTACGCTCTCTATTTCTTTTTTTGGTTGTGGGCAAATAAGTCAACAAAAATACAATAAAAACAATAGGTGCTATGACCCAGATTGCAAATTTCAAATATATCTTAAACAAACGTATCCATTTTAGGCGATTCGGATGATTAGGGCCACCTTTTTTAATGAGAAAATTAGCCCATTTACCAAACAGCACATTTCCTCGAGCATCGGTCATTACCAAATACGGATTTACCTTAACCGCATCTAATTTTAGCAAGTTGCTTTGAAGATTTTCGAAGCTATTGGCAAATAGTGCTTCTTTAATCGGGCTTCCGAATTTTGTAGCATTAACAATCTCTTTCTCAGATACCCCTGGTTTGGGAAAAATACCCCACATGCGGTCTTTTTTTCCAGATGTCATCCAATACTCAATGGTGATGACACTAATATGATTGATATGCCGATCTACTAAAGCTATATGACCCACATGGTTGGCTTTGTTGGCGGCTAAAAGGCGTTTTACCTTTTCTTGCGCTTGAATCCACATATTTCTGCAGGCTACTACAGTAACCACGGGAGTATCTATAAGTAGTTTTTTAGCGATTTCTGATTTTAAAAAGGAATTTATAGTAGGGGATGGAGTTAAAAACCAAACCTGATATCCTAAAATCACCAAATCGTATTTTTTATGTAGTATTTCTTCTTTCGGGGGATGTATTTTGGTAGGAATTTGAAGAAAGGCCTCTGGAAAGGAATCATAAAAAGTGTCTCCCACCCAAGGAAAAGGAAAGGGCTTTTCAAGTGATATATTATGATATGATACATTGACATCCTTTCCCTTAATGGTGGAAGTAATATTTTTAAGAATATCAAATAGCTGCCCTGATTGAGTATAGTATATTACTAAAATTTCCTTCATGACTTTTTTCTATCGTTCCAAAAATCGTAATAATTAAACCATTGTAAGGGGTATTTTTTTAAAATCCATTCCATGCTCTGCGTGTATTCCTTCAAAAGACCCTGCGCATCGCGTGCTTTAAATTGCGCTTTTCTTGCGTAGAGGTCATAATGCCGCTTTTCTCCTTTCATAAAATAAACAAACAATACGGGCATATTCAAACGCGAAGCTAACAAATATGGCCCCATAGGAAAGCTAGCTTCTGCACCTAAAAAAGTTTCGTTTAAAACTTTACCACCTGGCATGTATCTATCTCCTGTAAAAACAACCAACCCACCTTTGTCTATGGCATTGTGTATTTCAAAAATATGTGACATATCGTCTTTGACTACAATAAATTTCAGGTGTGATTTCACAGAGATCTGCTCCATATATTCTTGAATGTTCTCGTGCTCGGCCATAGTTGTGACCATGCTTATTTTTGAGATGGAATACCGGTCTTCCAAAAAGTAATGCGAAATCTCGAAATTACCAACATGGCCGCTTATTAGAATGCCACCTTGATTTTTCTGAAGCAGATTGTCTATATGTTTAATGCCATCATGAGTAAAGGTGAACTTATCACGAAGCCCTATGGCAATGCCAACCTTATCCGTCAAAGTTTGGCCAAACTTATAGTAGCTTTTGTAAATGCTTAGTAAGCTCTTTCCTCTAGAATAGCCATGTCTTTTTCTAAAATAGGTGTAAGTATCTCTATTGCTTGTTGGGGAGAATAATATGTAATAGAAAATTACAAGGTGAAGTAGAATATAGGCTGAGCCAACACCAAAATTCCGAAGGAAAGAAATATAAATCTGGTACCCTAAAAGCGTACCTCTTGATTTACCTTCCCATTCCGTAGCCATTTTTCGGGTTTTATTGTAGATAGGTTACCCTAATTTTTTTTCTATAAGATCGTAAAAGTTCTGAAGTGTTAAGATATTTACAAAATCTTCGCCGACTAATTTTACGCCAAAATTACTTTCGACAGCTACCACCAAATCAACAAAGTCTAAACTATCGAGACCAAGGGTCTCTTTTAGATTTGCATCAGGTGAGATGTCATCCTCTTCGACTTCAAATTCATCAATTAGAAAGTCGTTAATTTTATCTATTATAACATCTTTGTTCATAGCTAAAGAACACTTTTAATAATTAGAGCGGAATTTGTGCCGCCAAATCCAAAAGAATTCGACAAAAATACATCAATTTTTTTATTTAAGGTTTTGGTGATTAAGTTTAATTTTTGAGAATCTTTATCAGGGTTTTCTAGGTTTATGTTAGGAGCAACGAAAGAGTGTTGCATCATTAACATGGAGTAGATTACCTCGCTAGCCCCTGCCATCCAACACTCATGACCTGTCATAGATTTGGTAGAACTTACCGGTGGATTTGACTCGCCAAAAATTTCAAAAATCGCTTTTGCTTCATTGGAATCTCCAACAGGCGTCGAGGTTGCGTGAGCATTGACATAATCGATTGCAGAAGCTTCGATTTCGGCATAAGTCAAAGCTTTTCGCATGGCTCTAGATGGGCCTTCAACATTAGGAGTTGAAATGTGGTCGCCGTTAGATGAAAATCCATAACCGATAATTTCTCCTAGAATAGGAGCTCCTCGTTTTATGGCTGATTCGTAGCTCTCTAAAATAAGTGTTGCTCCGCCACCGCTAGGAACAAGTCCGTTACGGTCTTTATCAAAAGGTCGCGAAACTTTAGTGGGATCTTCACCACCAGTTGCAAATACGCCAAGGCCATCAAAACTACTCATAGCAATTTCATTAATTTCTTGAGCGCCACCTGCTATGATGCAATCTTGTAACCCTGTTTTTATGAGTTGATAGGCCATTCCGATAGAATGCGATCCGCTGGCACATGCAGCACTAATCGTAAAATTAACGCCTTTCAATTTGAAAATTGTAGAAAGGTTCATGGTTACGGTTGAGTTCATGGCTTTAAAAATAGCTCCTGAGCCCACTAGAGTAGTGTCGTTTTTTTCACGAATTTTATCTACAGATTCAACAGTTGACTTTGCAGTACTATCATTACCGTAAATGATGCCTATTTCATTCGCTTCTAAAAAAGCTTCATCGATTTTTGCATTCTCAAGTGCTTCTCGAGTCGCGGCATATGCGTAAGTTGCCTCTTCGCCTAAACTTATTCGTTGTCTTCGGTTTAAAAATGGTTTTAAATCTGGTAAGTCAACCTTGCCAGTAAATGCAGAGCGATAGCCAAAATCGATACGTTTTTGGTCGAAAACGATTCCTGATTTCCCTTCGAATAAAGATCTTTTAACTTCTTCTAGGTTTTTGCCTATGCAAGAATAAATTCCCATTCCGGTGATGACGACTCTTCTCATTATCCTTTCTTATCGTGTAATTCTACGAATAAATACCTCCGTTGATGTTGATGATTTCACCAGTAATATAGGAAGACTTTCTAGAAACTAAAAAGGAAACAACATGAGCAACTTCTTCAGCTTCACCAAATCTATTTGCTGGTATCATTGCTTTGAGCTCTTTTTCGTTAAGTTCGCTAGTCATATCGGTTTTAATAAAACCTGGTGCTACGGCATTTACGGTAACGTTTCTTTTCGCAACTTCTTGTGCCAAGGCTTTTGTTGCAGCAATTACGGCTCCTTTTGCAGCGGAGTAATTCGTTTGACCTGGAGTGCCTTTAAGGCCTGAAACAGAAACCATATTTACAATTCGCCCATATTTATTGACCAATAATTTTTGAATAAGAAAATTGGTGACATTGAAAAATCCATTAAGGCTCGTATTGATGACTGATGACCAATCTTCAGTTGGCATCCACATGAAAAGTCCGTCTTTGGTGATACCCGCATTATTTACTAAGGCTTCGACAATGGCATTTGGGTTTGCTTCCTCCCATGTTGTTAAAGCGGATTTTACTGCCTCAGCATCAGCAACATTAAATTGAATAATTTCTGCGGATGCACCAACTTCTTCAACCTGTTTCAAGGTTTCAAGTGCCGCCTTTTTATTATTATTATAATTTATTAGGATATGATAATCAGAATCTTTTGCCAGTTGAACACATACAGCTCTTCCGATACCTCGCGATCCGCCAGTTATCAATGCACATTTTTTCTTCTCTGTTTTTTCAGCCATGTAATTTTTCTTCGCTGTTTATTTTACGGATTGAAAGGGTTCTGCATTTTCAAACCATTTGTCAGCTAATAGTTTTCCAGAAGTATCCATAAAGCCCCATCCTTTTTTTGATTTGACACGTGTTAGTCCGTTTTTGAAACCTTTCGAATTATTTCCAGAAATAAATGCGAATCCAGATGAAATATCATATTCCATAGGAATAATTAACTTTCCAGAGGTATCAATAAAACCCCATTTTTTGTTTTTTACGGGCGCCATACCTTCGGCAAATATATCAGCATCACGATACGAAGCTTCTATAACCATTTCACCTTTTTCATTAATGTAACCCCACATTTTTCCGTTGGCTACCGGAGCCAGTCCTTCTGCAAAAGCCTTCGCTTTTTCGTATGCAGGTTCAATCACCCATTCTCCTTTTGAATTTACAAATCCAATTTTTTTACCTTTTCTAGCATAGGTTAGCTGTGAACCTTCATTAAATCCCCAAGCTTTAATTGCGCCTTCAATAGGATTAAAACTTCCGTTAGAGATGATGCCCCAGGTTTCTCCTTTTTTTGCTTCTACCCCAGCAGAAGCCCACGCATTACCTATGACATCATATTCAGCAGGTATTACCAGTTTTCCAGCTTTATCAATCATACCCCATTTCTCTCCCTTTTTTACTTTTGCGTGACCATTTCTGAATTTCTTAATATTGGCGTACGTCGGTTCTAAAATAACCTTACCGTCAGGTCCTATTAGTCCAATTAACTCTTGTGATTTATAAAATGCGACACCATCATTAAAATCAAAATACTTTTCAGAGGCAGGCGTTTCAAGGGTTGCTCCTGATTTAGTAATGTAATGCCAATTATCATCTTTTAAGACCATGGCTACACCAGAATCAAAGTTCTTAACTTTATCGTACTCAGGCTGAACGGCCCATTCTCCTGAAGGGTTTATAAACCCCCATTTTTTATCTTTTTCAGCAGCTGCTAAGCCATCTGAAAAGCTTTTAGCATTATCAAATTGAACAGGAATTGCGAATTCTCCTGACTTGTTAATATATCCTGCTCTTTTACCTTCTTTGACCAAGGCTAATTCTTGTCCGAAAGACAAAAAAGTTGTTGCGAATATTGCTAAAAATAATACGTATTTAACTTTCATCTTATTTATTTTCATGGTTAGTAATATAGTCTTTTACTTGGTTCACAAAGGGATACATGACTATGTCCTCTTTGAAAGGGGGTACTATTTTGCGAATTGCATCATACATTTTCTTCGTTTTTGAAGAAACTTTATCCTGCACTTTCAGATATTCAATGGCCTGAACTATGGTGATGATTTCTATAGCCATTACTTCATAGGCGTTTTCAATAACTCGTTTTGTAATTAGTGCGGCATTGGTGCCCATGCTTACAATATCTTGATTGTCGTTATTATTAGGTATGCTATGAACATACATGGGGTTCGACAACATTTGGTTCTCAGCGGTTGTTGAAGTCGCTGTAAACTGTACACCTTGCATTCCGAAATTTAAGCCTAATTCACCCAAGTTCACAAATGGAGGCAGAATATCATTTAGCTTCGAATTCATCAAATAGTTGAGTTGCCGTTCTGATAACATACTCAATTTGGTAACGACAAGTTTTAGCTTGTCCATCTCTAATGATACGTAGTCTCCATGAAAGTTTCCGCCATGGTATACGTGCTTCTTTTTAAGATCAATAATAGGGTTGTCATTGGCAGAATTGACTTCTTCTATCAAAACCCTTTCTACATCATTTAGCGTGTCTAAAACCGGGCCTAGAATTTGAGGCACACATCTGATGGAATAGTATTCTTGAACTTTTTCTTCAAATATTTCAACATCATCATTGTTGTTGTACAGATGATGCTCTCTTTTTCTTGTTAAAGTACTGTCGCTAAGGTGACTTCGCATGGAGCGTGCTATTTCACGCTGACCTTGATGCTTTTTGGTTAAATTAAGCTCAAACGATAAATGGTCATCGTATGCTTCTACTATTTCATTGATAGCAGATGAACATGCAATCATCCATTCTAGCAAACGGCGCGTGTAAATTGTATTGACAACACCAATACCTGTCATCACAGAGGTGCCGTTAATAAGTGCAAGACCTTCTCGTATTTCTACGGCTATTGGCGAAATTCCTTCTAATTCAAAAACTTCTTTAGTAGGTCTTCGATCTCCTTTATAAAAGACCTCTCCTTCACCAATTAACACCAACGCTAAATGTGCCAACTGTACCAAATCGCCACTAGCACCCACGCCTCCATGTTCATAAATTAAGGGTGTGATATCTTTATTGATTAATTCGGTCATCACTTCAATCACAGATCTGTGCACCCCCGAATGACCTAGACTTAAAGTGTTTAAACGCGCCAACATGGCTGCTTTAACATATTGCGGAGCTATTGGGTTTCCTGATCCTGAGGCGTGGCTACGAATTAAATTGTATTGTAGTTTTTTACCTTCGGAGTCTTTGATCTTATACTGAGCCATTGGCCCGAAACCTGTATTTACTCCGTAAATTACCTTGTTCTTTGAAAACTCCTTAAGAAAATCAAAACTCTGTTGTACTGTTTTGAAAACTGCATCATCAACTGAAATTGATTCCTTCTTAAAAATAACTTTATAGAATTCTTCTATTCCTAACTTTCCTTTAATCTTCGGCATTTACGATTTTTTGTACGGGGAGTGTGTAATATTTGTGCGTAAAAATAGTTAAATTGGTATGCAAATTTAAAATAATTAATGAGAACTCATGCTGACGGTATTGATTTGCACTTAATATAAAAAAAATCGTTTCTGAATAGAAAAATAAAGATTAGTTTCGAATACTATTTGTTATGGCTATGACTAATGAAAATGTTGATGTTTTAATTATTGGCGCAGGTCCTTCGGGTAGTGTGGCAGCAGGTTATCTTCACGGTAAGGGACACAAAATTAAAGTTGTGGAAAAGAATAAGTTTCCTCGTTTTGTTATCGGCGAAAGTTTATTGCCTCGATGTATGCACCATTTTGAAGAAGTAGGCCTTTTAGATGATTTAAAAACAAAAGGATTCGAAATTAAAGGTGGAGCAAGATTCTTGCGCGGTGAATCGGTATGTAATTTTGATTTCAGTAAGAAGCACACAGAAGGTTGGGATTGGACCTGGCAAGTACCCAGAGCTGATTTTGATAAGACTCTAACCGATACGCTTGAGGCTAAGGGTGTTGATATTGCATTTGAAAAGGAAGTGGTGGCTGTTACGTTTGAAGGTAGCATTTCAACCACAACCCTAAAAGATATAGACGGAAACCTTTCTACCGTAACCGCTAAATATATTATTGATTCAAGTGGATTTGGTAGAGTGTTACCTAGATTATTGGATTTAGATGCACCCTCTGAAATACCGAAACACTCATCGATATTTACTCATGTAAAAGAAGAGAATCGGCCAGAAGGTAGAGAAGGCACTATTATTACTTTTGATATTGTAAGCCAAGAAACTTGGCTATGGGTGATTCCTTTTTCTAATGGTTATACCAGTATTGGTTATGTAGGGCCTACAGAATATCTAGAGTCTTTTGAAGGAGACAACACGCAGAAACTTCAGCAAATGATGAAGTTGTCAGATTATTATTTCGATCGTTTTGATGGTTTAGACTATGAATTTGAACCTAGAATGATTAAAAACATCGCTAAATCTGTAAAGCAGATGTATGGTGATGGTTATGCTCTAACTGGGAATAGTGCCGAGTTTTTGGATCCCGTTTTTTCTTCGGGAGTTACTTTCGCGACTGAATCTGCAATTACGGCAGCTAAACTTATTGCTAGAGATTTAAATAAGGAGCCAGTTGATTGGGAAGTAGAGTATTCTGATTATATAAAAGGAGGGGTCAACGTATTTTCAACCTATGTAAAAGAATGGTATACTGGTAACCTTCAAACTATATTTTTTCACGAGAAGGGAAACCCTGAAATCAAAAAACAAATTTGTGCAGTTCTAGCTGGTTATGTTTGGGATGAAACCAACCCCTTTGTGAAAAATCATCATCGTTTGGTGAAAGCGGTTGCTCATATTGCTGCAATGGAGCAAGAAGCTGCCAACTAATTCAAAGTCTTACGAGACAAGTGTTTTGACAATCCGCGCCCTAATTCTGCGTAGGCAGACATAATTCTATCTAAATCACCTACACTTGCGCCCTTACTATGTACATCAACCATTTCAGTTGCATAAACAATCTGATTAGGCGATACAGATCTGTAGATATTTATGGTTACTTCTAATCGGGCATCTTTTTTAAAGATAAAATTGCTGTTACCTGGGTCTATAAGTGCCGTTTTGATCACCATCGTGTAATCTGCATCTGAAACATTTTGGGCGACAGTTACTTGCTTCTCTTTGAGATTGAAAAAATTAAACTCTTGAATAAATTTAGGTTCAAATTGATCTGATCGGTTCGCAAACCATTGATTTTTAAATATTTCACCAGAACCTAGTTCTTTTTCGTCCTTCTTTTTTGCGTAGGTTTCTAAAAATGCTTCTTCAGAATCATACTTGGGTATTTTGAGGTCCTCGGCATATTCGAAAACTATGTTATAGCGGTCAACTCCAGAAATTGCCTCAAGGTTACCAGTACCTGTTTTGAAAACTTGGCCATGAGTAGCAATTACACTAACCATAATGAGAGCTATTGTAAATGCAAAGTTGGTCTTGTCAAACATGGTTATAAAATTAAATGCAGACCCTAAATATAGTGTCTGCATTCTAAAAAATAAAATTTTAATGTAAACTCTTCAACTGAGTTTTTCAAAAAGCTTTTTTTAAGATCAATTTTGCAAATGACTTTCCGGTTTTGGCATAGCCTTCGCCAACTCTACTTTCATTACTGTAGTTGTTTCCATATTGGTCACCTGGCGCATTTTTGCTACTTACTTCCATCAAGATATTATCTTTGTTTGCTGTTTCCACGAACTTTAGGTTAGTGGTTACTTTAGCCGGCTGTTTCATAATGCCAGCATCCCATCCTGGATAAATCCATACAGTCTCCACAATCAAAGTGTATTTAGTATCAGATAATTCTTCTGCAAAATAGACACCCTCTTTTTTTTCAACATATTTATTCATGAGTTCTAGAAATTTAGGTTTCCAGATAAGCTCTCTGCTTGAATTCCATGCTTTCTCCCATGTTTGTGATTGCGACTTTAATTATCGGATTTTTGTTTAGCGGTTTTTTAATTTACCTCCTAGTAGCATTTACTCCCATCAAAGAATATTTAATACCAGAATATGATGTTTTTACAAAATACCAAGATGATTGACTTCGGTTAGTTATCTAGGTGTGTTTAAATATGTTCTCGTCAATTCGTTGGTCATACCCATGATCAACAAAAATATATGCAAATATATATCTTAAAGATGCTATTGCTATAGTAGATCCCAAAAATGGAGCTGTTGAAGGGGTTATCGACTTAACTACTTTAAAAAACAAAGTAACT
>RCNE010001453.1_pt1 | contig 12824 bp, 9 predicted proteins | sample 2041361 | NCBI WGS metagenome assembly RCNE01 (sample SAMN09708229, study PRJNA481090) | Marine sediment metagenome, whole genome shotgun sequencing project.
AAATCCAGCTTTTCCTTTTGAGTATAGGTTTATAGATCAGGAATATGACAAACTCTATAAGAGCGAATCTATATTTTACAAATTATCAACTTACTTCTCTATTTTGGCCATTCTAATTTCCTGCTTGGGCTTGTTTGGTCTGGTCATATTTACAGCAGAGCAAAAAACCAAAGAAATTGGTATTAGAAAAGTATTAGGTGCCACCGTTTTTACCATTACCTCACTTATAACACGAGACTTTTTAAAATTGATTCTCATTGGAGTCGCCATTGGAACACCAATTTCTTCTTATTTCATGACCAAATGGCTCGAAGAATACGAATATAGAATAGATATGCCGTGGTGGGTATTTGGCCTAACTACAGCATTAGTAATTGGCATATCGCTACTTACCGTTAGTTTCGAATCAATAAAAGCTGCTATTGCGAATCCCTTAAAAAGTTTAAGAAACGAATAGCACCTTACTATTAAAACAAACATTATGAATAGTAAACTAGCAAAAAACCACGTACAACAAGTTATAAAAGCAATACCGGTTTGGCTGTTCAACTAAATGGTTTTAGCTTCTATTTGGCAGCTTACAAACTAAAAAGTTAAAGATTCTTTCGTCGCTATTTTTATACTAATTGAAAACGGCTTGATTATTTGAAGATTTTATTTGTCATTTTACAAATAGTTTCTGACACTTGTTTATATGGACTACAACTTATCGGTTGTATTATTAGTGAAAGAAATGCATATTGTAGAAATGAAGCATCCAAAAACCCCAATTGGTTTACTTATAAGGGGTGTTTAATTATACTTCTTTCGCTCCCTAAAAGGTGAATTATCAGAACTACTAAAAATAACGAAGAATGGAACTGGAATCATTTATTTAAACGGCTTTACAACCTAGTCCCATAAACCAGCCGATTAAAAGAACTGTATGGCAAAAAAAATCCAGAGGCCTTCCTATTGCTTTAGGAATGACTTCTGGACTCTCCAGTAACTTCAATAAGCTTTTAACTCTTCAGACGAACCGAAACGGTAAACATTTTGCCTTCTTCGACATCGTTCGACTGCACTACTCGATAGTTTAACTTTCTCTTGACGAAAGATTCAAGTTTATTGCTTTCGGTATCCACCGTTAGTATCACAATTTCGCCTTCGTTATTCAAAGTAAACCTGACCTGCGCACGCAGATCCGTATCTTCTTCGGTAAAGGCATTGTCGCTCAATATTTCTGAAATTTGGGTGGACAGGTTGTTTGTTGGATCGTTGTCAGTTACATTGTTCGCAAAGATGCTTGCTGAAGAAAGTAGCATTGCAGCTACCAGTACTAAACTTTGTTTTCTCATGATTGTTTTAAATTAAATGATTTTGATTGATTTATAATGATACAAATGACGTATAAAATTCCATATTATTGTTTTGAAAAATTTGTTTAACACATGTTTGTGTAAATTTTTGAAAAAATTATGTTAAGATTGATTTGAATCAACTGTAAACGTTTCTATTTTTTAACAATTCAGAACTGTTGAAGTCCGTTTGTAAATTTAAAACTCAAACGGGATTCAACATAAAAAAAAGGGATACATTAATGAAGTATACCCTTCTTGTGTGTACGATTATGATAGCCATGATTAGAGGCTAAATGATGGTTGTACCCAACGGATTCGCTTGCTGTTTTGTTTGTTGAAAAGCATAGCGAACTTTCTTGATTCCTTTGGAAATTGGTTGATGAACGTTTTCATGACTTTATTGATTGATGATTGATGATTGAAGGACTGCAACCGTGATTAGCGATTAAAGTTTCTGTATTGCGCCCATTGCGCTCTTTTGCTAGTGCTTAATGATGAAAAGTAGCGTCCTGTTTTTGATTCCGTTGATGTTCTTGAGATTGATGCTTTCATAATTTTTGTATTTTGATCTTGTTGGTAATTTTTTATTGAATCGTGTTTAGCGATTAAAGTTTCTGTACTGTGCCCATTGCGCTCTTTTACTAGTGCTTAATGATGAAAAGTAGCGTCCTGTTTTTGATTCTGTTGATGTTCTTGAGATTGATGCTTTCATAATTTCTATATTTTTGATGTTGTTACTAGTTGTTTTTTTATTCTGATTAACGGTTAAAGTTTCTGTACTGAGCCCATTGTGCTCTTTTGCTAGAGCTTAATGATGAAAAGTAACGTCCTGTTTTTGATTCTGTAGATGTTCTTGTAATTGATGCTTTCATAATTTCTATATTTTTAGTTGTTGTTTTTAAAGTGACTTACAACCAATAGACGAGCAAAGATATCTTTTGTTACAGTACTATGCATAAAAAGGTACTATATTATGTAATATTTAACATTTGGCTGAATATTTTAGAACAGCAGGTTTGAATATAAAATTTTGATTTACAAATAGTTATGTGTTTTTTAAACAAAGTCAAATACTATAACTATTTTTTATTATTTATTTCCTTGATAGCTATTTTGCTGATTTATTAGATAATTCTCATTTGAAAATATGGTAAAGAGGTCACTACGACACTACTATATTCTAGGCATTGTGGTGTTCCGGATACCGAACCTCGGATCGGACTTTAATTATTTAAATTTATATGATGCAGATGCACCGAGATTCTTTACAGAATGCACCTTTTGTTATGAGTTTCTTGTGCTTTTCAAATTTTAGTATCTTTCTCTAAAGTTTAAATAAAGGATGGAAATACCACGTAAAGCAACATGAAAATTAGCTTACTTTTTTTAGCAATATTTATTTTCAACAAAGTCTTCATAGATTCAGGAAAGCAAGGTGATTCTGAATTTTGTTTGCAGCTTTACGAAATGTCAGTTAAAGATCAAAAATATAGAGGCTCAAGTTCCAATCCAATGACCAAATATTTGATTGTTCTGGATTCTCTGATTTCTTCAGACGGGATGAATAAAGAGGACTTTCCTGAACAAGAAAATAAACTAAAAAAGCAAGCAAGGCAGATGGCCAGGGAACAGACAAAGCCATTGATAGCAAAGAATGACTCTCTTCGTCGTTTACAGCTAAGACTAGACGAAGAGAACACAAAAGAATTGATTGATATTATCAAAAAAAGGGGTTGGGTGACATCAAAGATTTTGAAATGTGAAGAAAAATTTAAAACCGTCATAATTTTTCGCCACGCACCAAAGAAGTATTGGAAGAAAATTTGGCCATTAATTGAACAGGAGAAATCTGCAAAAAGATTATCGGAATACGAGTATTATATAATTGATAATCATATACAAGGGAGACCTCCATTAACAAAGAACCCTTCAGATTTTACAAACTAAAGATCAAATAAACGATGAAAAAAATCACACTCCTTTTATTCCTACTCGCTATTATACTACCACTATCTCCATGCGCTGCGCAAGATACCTCCTCAAATAGGAATTACACCTTTAAAAAGGGCGATCGAAATGGGATCGGAAAATGGTATATGGGACGAGAAATTGCTAGTGTAATGGGGTTTCAAGGAATGGGTTGGCTTGATCGCCCTGAACGTGAAGAAGAAGAAAACACCTCTAAATTACTTCGCAATATGGAAATTGAAGCTAATGATACGATAGCCGACATTGGTGCCGGATCAGGTTACCATGTGTTTAAGATGGCAACAATTGCCAGAAAAGGTATTATTTACGCCGTTGATATTCAGGACGAAATGCTGACGGAGCTCAGAAAAAATAAAGAGAATACAAAGAACAAAAATGTAAGAATCATAAAAGGAGGTGATAAAAGCGTGAACCTACAAGAAAATTCAGTTGATAAGGTGTTACTAGTTGATGTATACCATGAGTTTAATTTTCCAATCGAAATGATCGCATCCATAAAAAAGGCGCTGAGGCCAGACGGTAAATTATTCTTGATTGAATATCGCGGCGAAGATGATAGTGTACCGATCAAAAAAGTTCATAAAATGACCGAAGAACAGGCCGTTAAAGAAATGGAAGCTGCAGGTATGAAACTAGAACGCAATATTGCTAACCTACCTTGGCAGCATTGCATGGTGTTTGTTAAAGAATAGTTTGAAAACTTCCCGGTAACAGTACTATAAAGAGCCTTTACTTCTCGAGTTTTAAGACGGCAAATTTGCCTTTATTCCATCCATGTACAAGTAAGTACAGCTGTTTTGATCCATTTTTAGTCTCCACAAAATGGGGCCAGACCTGATGAATATTGGTTAATGTCGGGATATCTAAATCTCCTGAAATAACTGTAGACACTAATTTTTCACCGTTATGCACATATATGGGAGCAGATTTCTGCTCACCAATGGCACTCAAAGCATTTAAGAAATAATGTTCTGTTTTATAAGAGACATTACAGACAAGACTACCTTCTGGAATATCATTAAAGGTTTCCACAAACTTGCCTTTCTTGGTAAATTTCACCACTTGGCCTGCTGCGCGATTGGCCACTAAGAGGTGCTTTTTGTGCGCGTAAATGCCATGTGCGGTCTGAAATTGACCAGGGTTGTTTCCCTTTCCGCCCCAGGCCAGTTTACCCCAACTCCAAACACCAGCTTTTTCTTTTATCGTCATCACAAAATCCCCTTTAGAATAACCGTGGGCCACATATAAGGTTCCTTTGAGATAGGTTACATCCGTTACGCCAAAATTGCTATCGGCTGATGAAAAGAACTCATTGGCAGCAGCAAACTTGAATTCTGTTCCGGTAGGCTTTAAAATTTCACTTACAATCGTTCCATCTAGGGTCAATACGAGTACTCTTTTGCCTTCTTGGGTTACCGCTAGGTACTTAATACGTTTGTGAATAAAGAATACAATGCCATGAATGTTATCCTTTAAGCGCTCATCGGTACCCAAGGTTCTCCATTTGGTGAGATCAGGGCTGATAGAGCAAAGGCCGTAGCCAGGAATTCCTGTGTATACGATTCCCGTTTCAGGGTCTTCATTAAATCCTCCATGCATTCCCGGTTCAAATTCATGGGCATCTTTAGGAAAAGCAGCAGTTAATTCCTTATCCCATGAAAAAATAAACTCTCCCTGGCCAGTTACCAGCTTTGCCTTTTGGTAAATCTGATCTGATTGCATAGGTCCATGCGCATCATTATGGGCTATCAAATCATCCTTATGCCCATGATGCGTATGATCTTGATCGCCATGCGTATTTTGTGCCATTGAGGTGGTTGAAAATATGAGAGAAGATACAATTGAGATTATCGCAAAGGTCATTTTTTTTGCCATGGTTGGTCCTTATTTTTAATTTTTAGAAAAGATAATCATTCCTTCCTTAACATCTGGTACTGTTACAACTTTTCCTTTTTTTCTAATCAAAACGCAATCCACCTTCTTTACAATAGCACTAAAATTGAAGAAGAAATCAAACTATATTTTGAGTAACTTGGTTATAAATTCTCGATTTTGATTCATGTTTGGTGTATCGTTATATTGAATCATGGCGAGGCAATGTATTTCTTTAACAAAACCCTATGATGATTGGTTAAGATCATTGGTAGATAGTGAAGAATATTCGAATAAGAGTGACGTTGTAAATGACTTGATTAGTCGAGAAAGAGAAAAGCAAAAGCTCAAAGCATTAAATCCAAGACATTAGCAGCCTTTAGATCATATGAAGTCTAAGTATCGAAGGTGCCCTTATAAAAGTGATCCTATATTTTCGAGTTGAAAATGGGCTTGTCGAAATTATGACCATAGTAGGTCGTCAAGATATTGGTAATTAGCTTTAAAAGTTCAAATAAAGGATTTATAATAATCAAGTACTACGATTAAGGGAGTATATGTAAGATTAGATATATTCTTATGTTGTGCGACATTTGAAAACAAAATTATGAGAAAGTTTTTTACATTATTGGTTTTGATTTTGGTCGCTTCATCTTGTAAGGGTCAAACTGAAAAGCATACGGAACGTAATGTTGGTGGACCATGCGAAGATTGCGAAGCCACATTAGATTATAAAATGCTAAATATTACTCCTTCAGCGATTGATACTTTAGTTGGCTTCTTAAATAATGAACCCAAAATTAAAATCACGGGTACAGTATTCAAACGAGATGGAAGGACTCCTGCTAAAAATATTTTGCTCTATGTGTATCATACAAGCCGTGATGGTATTTATGAACCGAGTAAAAATCCATTTGGATGGGAAAAAAGACACGGCCAATTTCGAGGATGGATGAAAACTGATGAGGACGGCAAATTTACCTTTTTCACTTTCAGACCAGCTCCTTATCCAGAAGTTCAGGAACCTGAACATATCCATATTTATATAAAAGAACCCAATACAATTCCATATTATATTGATAGCTATCTATTCGAGGACGACCCAACTCTTACTCAAGAAAAAATCCAAACTGAAAAGAACAGAGGTGGCTCGGGAGTAATTAAACTTGAAGAACAGAACGGAATTTTGACAGCAAACAGAGATTTAATTTTGGGGCAAAACATACCCAACTATGAATAAAAACATTATACAACACGGTGTATAAAACATAGCTAGTAAGTGCTAAACCGATGTGAATAAAAAACTTGCCGTAATAAAGGCTAAAGTTGAAATAAAGTATAATTAATTAAGATGAAGAACAGGCCGTCAAAGAAATGGAAGATGCAGGCATGAAACTAGAACGCAATATTGGTATCCTACCTTGGCAGCATTGCATGGTGTTTGTTAAGAACTAGTTTGTAAAAATTATGCAGCTATCTATACCAATAACTTCCTTCATAGAATAAAAATTATGGCAGAAATTAAAATTTTTGATGGCTATTTGGAAAAAAATGTGCTAAAAATTACACCAATAAACAAAAAGCTATTATTGACACTAAGTTTGTTTCTATTTACCCTTCTGAAGACATCAGCACAGTCACAGGTTCCGATTCCCACTCCTGCTCAATTGCAATGGCAAAATGCTGAATTGGCTGCCTTAATAAGTATCGATCTACACGTTTTTGACCATAAGCCATATGTACAACCTGAAAATCGAATATCTCCAATTGATGATTATAATATTTTCAACCCTCAACAGTACGATATGGACCAATGGATCAAGTCACTAAAGGATGGAGGTTTTAAAGTCGCCATTTTGACGGTTAGTCACGAGACTGGGTTCTTTTTTTATCAAAGTTCGGCTACACCATACTCAATGAAAGCTTTGAATTGGCAAGATGGAAAAGGGGATATTCTTCGTGACTTTAAGGCTTCTTGCGAAAAATACGACATACTTCCAGGCGTTTATATCGGAACTCGTTGGAATTCTTTTTATGGCGTATATGACTTTAAGGTAAACGGAGAAAATGAATTTGCTATGAATAGGCAAAAGCATTACAATAGCATGATAGAAAAAATTGTTGAGGAGATCTTCACCAATTATGGAGAATGGTTCATGGTTTGGTTTGATGGCGGAGCCCACGGACCTGAGCAAGGAGGTCCGGATGTACTCTCCATTTTTGAGAAGCACCAACCTGAAGGCCTTTTTTACCACAATTTGCAAAGAGCAGATATGAGATGGGGTGGAAGCGAAACAGGTACGGTGCCATATCCATCCTGGGGTACTTTTACCTATAAGGCTACAGGAGCAGGGGAGTCTGCAAAAAAAGAAATTGGCGCTAATAACTATCAATTATTGAAGACTGGAGACCCCAATGGCTCGTATTATATGCCCGCCATGAGTGATGCGCCTTTGAGGGGTAATGGCGGCCACGACTGGTTTTGGGATCCTAACCGAGAAGAGATGCTATATCCACTAAACAAATTGACTTCAATGTATTATAATTCCGTAGGCCATAATACTACGCTTATTTTAGGGGTTACACCAGATGCAAGTGGGTTGCTTCCGAAAACTGATGTCAAACGTTTAAAAGAATTTGGGGATGAGATAAAGTTGCGTTTTGCCAACCCGATTAAGAATGTTTCTGGAACGGGGAATAAAATTAACCTTCGCCTCTCCAAGAAGGAAATCATAAATCAAGTAGTTCTAATGGAGGATATCGCTCAGGGCGAGCGTATTAGAAAATTTAGATTAGAGGCGAAAACCGCCAAAGGTTGGCAAACGCTTTTTGAAGGGTCGTGTATCGGACATAAGTTCATCTATCAATTCGATGGCCTTGAAATATCTCAAATTCGCCTTATTATAAAAGAATCAATTGGAGAACCCGCGATTAAGAATTTTGAGGTATTTAGAATAGAAAATTAAGCCTATGAAAATAACTATGGAATCATGCGATCGTATTTCGATTTATGTAGTTTTATTGCTGCTGCTGGTTAGTATTGGCAGTTGCGCCAAGAAAGAGATTAAGGTTGCATGTATAGGGGATAGCATTACCTATGGGGCAAGACTTGAAGATAGGGATAACCGCTCTTATCCTGCACAACTGCAAATGCTCTTGGGAGAAGATTATTCAGTAGAAAACTTTGGAGTTGGGGGTAGCACCCTTATTAAAAAAGGCATACCGACGGTGTGGAACGAGTTGAACAAAATAAAAGAAGCAAATCCTGATATTGTTGTTATTAGCCTTGGCACAAATGACACCTGCGGCATGGGTACTTGCGGTGACAGAAAATGTTGGGAGTACAAGGATGAATATGAAGGCGATTACCGTGACCTTCTCAACGAACTGTTATCTTTACCAACTAGACCACAAATTTTTATATGCGCTCCATCACCTATGGTTTTGGAGACTCCTAGCCTCATTAGCGAACGTGTAAAGGGACTAACGCTACGCAAACCAAGACTTCAAGAACTTATTGACACGGTAAGGAAGATTGCAGAAGAGAAAAACATTCAATTCATTGACCTCAATACACCATTAGATCATCGACCAGAACTATTTATTGAAGGTGATGGCGTACATCCAAACACGAAAGGATATAAAGCTATTGCCCAATTGGTATTTGATGTTCTAAAAAAATGACACTTATAAATTGATCGCCAAAATAAAGTAAGTGCTGATATTTTTATTAAATAGTAGTACAAGTTCAAATAAACCATAATTAATTTAGATGAAGAATAGGTATTTTAGTACAGTCCTCGTTTTACTAGTAGGTCTTTTATGTCAAGATCTTTCTGCTCAATTTGAAAGGGTCTCTGATGTGGTAAAAGAGAGCGAAGAATCACTTTGGAAAGGCTTTCGTCGCTATGATTTTAAATACAAACAAAGAGAGGCTAGACTAATCGTGCCTAACAATCCGCTACCCGGAAAACCATGGCTTTGGCGAGCCCGTTTCCCTGACTGGCATACAGAAACCGACAGCATATTGATTTCTGAAGGTTTTCATTTGGCATATATCAACACCGACAATCAATATGGAAGTCCGAAAGCCATAAATGTATGGGATGACTTTTATGATTTTTTGACGGTTGCATTTAAACTGCAAAAAAAAGTTGCTTTAATGGGTGTAAGCCGAGGTGGCTTGTTTATTTATAACTGGGCGAAGAAAAACCCAGAAAAAGTAGCATGTATTTATGCCGAAGCACCGGTTTGCGATTTTAAAAGTTGGCCAGCTGGGTTTGGTGAAAGTAAGGGTAGTCCGAACGACTGGGAAAAACTGAAAGAAGAATATGGCTTTATTTCTGATGATGATGCAAAGTTATATAATAATAACCCCATTGATAATCTGAATGCATTAGCAGAAGCAAAAGTACCCATATTGCATATGATTGGACTCCAAGATAAAATTGTTCCGGTTGATGAAAATACACTGCCACTAATTAACACATATATAAACCTAGGTGGTAATGCAAGCGTCGTTACGTGTACACTAGGAAAGCAAGAACTTGAAGGACATCATTTTCCTATTGAAACTCCACGAACCGTTGCTGATTTTATTACCTATAATGCACTACAACATGCACCTCTTAAAGCTTCCAATTACCATCACGAAAGAAGTGGGCTTAAAAATTCACAGATCAAGTTTGAACGTTATAAAAAAGGTAGGGTTGCATTTTTGGGAGGCTCCATAACGTATAACTCAGGATGGCGTGATAGTATCTCTGCATATCTTGAAACACGTTTTCCTGAAACTGAATTTGAATTTATTGCAGCAGGTATTCCTTCTATGGGCACTACACCCGCTGCTTTCAGATTAGAACGAGATGTTTTATCGAAAGGAAAGATAGATTTACTATTTGAAGAAGCAGCCGTGAACGACGCATCAAATGGAAGGTCTGCCACAGAGCAAATTAGAGCAATGGAAGGTATTGTAAGGCATAGTAGAATGGCCAATGCCGATATTGATATTGTAATGATGCATTTTGTTGATCCTGATAAAATAAAAAGTTATACGAATGGAATTGAACCTGAGGTGATTACAAACCATAATATAGTGGCTGAACATTACGATATTCCTTGCATCAACCTCGCAAAAGAAGTTGCTGATAGAATAAGTAATACCGAGTTTACATGGAAAGACGATTTCAAAAACCTGCATCCCTCTCCATTCGGACAAGGCATTTATGCGAACTCCATGGTGAATTTTCTTTCTAATGCATTTTCAGGTCACATTGATACTGACGATAAGATATCATCGCATGTTCTTCCTGAAAAATTTGACAATTATGCCTATGACATGGGTTACCTGCTTGAAGTCAATGCCGCGAAACTAGGTAAAGGCTGGAGCGTTGATACTTTGTGGAACCCAAACGATGGAACGGGTACTAGGTCGAATTATGTAGATGTGCCGATGTTAATAAGTGATACACCCGGTAGTACTTTGAAAGTAAAGTTTGAAGGTACCGCAGTTGGTATTGCTGTTGCCGCAGGTAGAGATGCCGGACAAATAGAATATCGATTTAATAAAAAGGAATGGAAAAAATTAAACCTTTTTACCAAATGGAGCACCAACTTGCACCTACCCTGGTATTATACGCTGGCAACTGAATTGCCAAAGAAAGAGCATGAATTAGAAATGCGTATCGCCGAAACCAAAGATAAAAGAAGCACAGGAAATGCCTGTAGAATAAGGTATTTTTATGTAAATAAATTTTAAAGCCAACTATTTGGGCTGTATAAAAAGCATAAACCTGCGCATATACGAGATAGCTGCATTATAAAAAAACCTATTATGAATAACTTAATTCTTCTGCTTTGTGCCATTTTCGTTGTTTCGTGCGAGGCACAAAAAAAAGAGGAAAGAGATAGCATTGCTCAATTTGAGCAACAAGTTGATTCTTTGCGAATAGCATATAAAATACCAGGTATTAGTGTAGGCATTTCTATCAATGATTCCATTCAATTAATTAAAGGGTTTGGCCTCGCTAACGTTGAGCAAAAAATTCCAATGACGGGTAGTACACCTTTTCGAATCGCTTCGTTGACGAAACCGATTTTTTCAACAATCCTTATGCACCTTACAGAAGAGAGTAAAATTGATTTAAATTGGAGAATCAAAGATTATTATCCCGACTATTTAGGAAGTTGTACAAGAATACTTGGGTATTTCAATGAAGAAATGCCAGAATATTCCTTTCTCTTAAATCAGTATCAACCTGAACGCGATGACATCTTATTAAAGCATCATCTATCACATACCGCTGAAAATATTCCCGGAACAAAATACAAATACAATGGATTTCTCTTTGGGATGTTATCTGACGTAGTAGAGACAGCAACGCAGATAAAATTTGACAAATGGGTTGATAGCTTAGTCATTAAAAAACTGGATTTAAAACATTCAGCAGCTTCCCAATTAGATAGATCAAAAAAAATGGTGTTGGATAATATCGCCCTGCCGTATAAAATTGATGACAACGGAAATTTTGAAAGAGGAGAATTCCCAGACCCTGATTTAAACGCAGGTGCCGGCCTTGTTTTTTCTGCCCATGACTTATTACTATTTGACAAAGCTTTTGACAACAACGAGTTTATTTCAAAAGAAAGTAAAGTGAAGATGTTGAAACCATTTGAGTTGGTAGACAAAAGTCTTTCGCCTTATGGTTATGGTTGGTTTATACAGAAATATAATGGATACACTTTGGTTTGGCATTATGGATTACAACCAAACGCCTACTCGGGGCTATACCTCAAAGTTCTTGAAAAGGATTTGACTTTAGTGATTTTAGCAAACAATCAAAATTTAAGTGAACCTTTTGATTTAGGAAAAGGGAATGTCTTGAAGTCAAAGTTTGCAATGGCATTTTTAAACGAATTCTTGAAGGAATAAAAATCAAGAAACTGTATAACAGCAGGCGCTATGAAAAGCGCTAATCCAGTTCTCTAAAGTTTAAATAAAGGATAGGTTATTGCCATTAATCAAAGTCTAATTAAAGGATTACTAACTTAGATGCACAATTAGGATATAATCAATGATACTATCCAATTGTATGTGTTCCTTAGAAAACACAAACACTAAAAAAATACGGTGGAATTGGAATAATAAATATGGCGAAAAATACAGAAACAGAATTAGAAATTAATTACAAAGGTTATCTAATTGATATAATTATTTATGTTTCCGTAATGTTTTTGATAAGGGAAATTTATTTTCCAAACGTAGGTTTTATTGCAAATGGTCTTTTTTGGTCATTTACAACTTTGATTGTAGCGAGTTGGAGAATGAAAGTGAGAGGAGTTTCTTGGAAAGATTTAGGACTCACTAAACCAAATAGTTTCTGGAAAGCAATAGGGATTTCCATTATTATTCTCACAACAGTAGTCATTTCTATAATAATCTTTGAAGTAATTAAAGACCAATTACCTTTTTCTATTACACCAGATAGTTCATCACAAACCGCAGCTTCAAAGTTTGGAGACCTTAAAGGAAACTGGGGGCAGTTTTTTTTGATTATCCCATTCATTTTGCTTGAATCAATGTTAGAAGAATTACTCGACCGTGGGTTTTTAATGAATTGGATT
>RCNE010001454.1_pt1 | contig 12824 bp, 14 predicted proteins | sample 2041361 | NCBI WGS metagenome assembly RCNE01 (sample SAMN09708229, study PRJNA481090) | Marine sediment metagenome, whole genome shotgun sequencing project.
CCAAAGAGGTATTGCAGACCTATCGCGATTTTGACGTCAGCTTTATTCAGCAGGACAGAGGCCTGAAAATCTCGTTAAAAAATGCGCCGGCACAGGCGTTTGTTGACGGCACCATGATTCGCGGCACGCGCGAGCTGCTTTTCGCCGTACTGCGCGATATCGTCTACACGCGCCATGAAGTTCTGACCGATGGTCGATTCGATCTGCAGTCTTCGGATGGCATCACCAATGCGGTTTTTCATATCGTGCGTAATGCCGGACTGCTGCGTTCCCCAGCGCAGGTCAACATGGTCGTGTGTTGGGGCGGCCATGCCATTGGTCGCGAGGAATATGACTACTCGAAACTGGTTGGCTACGAGATGGGTTTGCGCGAGCTGGATGTGTGCACCGGTTGCGGCCCGGGTGCGATGAAGGGACCGATGAAGGGTGCGACTATCGGCCATGCCAAGCAGCGTTTTCGCAATGGTCGCTATATCGGGATCACAGAGCCGGGCATCATTGCAGCAGAATCACCGAATCCAATTGTCAATTCGCTGATCATCATGCCAGATATGGAAAAACGCCTGGAGGCGTTCGTTCGCACCAGTCACGGTATTGTCGTTTTCCCAGGCGGTGTCGGCACAGCCGAAGAAATCCTCTACATCCTCGGTGTGCTCCTGCACCCGGACAATCTAGGTCAGCCTATGCCGCTGGTCATGACAGGCCCCAAGTCTTCACAAGCCTATTTCCAGCAAATTGACGAATTCGTTGGAGCTACCCTGGGTGCCGAGGCACAGAATCGGTACAAGATCATTATTGATGACCCTCGCGCGGTTGCGCGGGAAGTAAAGACGCGGCTTGCTGACGTTGTCGAGTTTCGCAAACAGCATGGCGATGCCTTCTATTTCAACTGGCGACTCACGATTGATCAGGAGTTTCAGAAACCGTTTGTGGCGACCCACGACAGCATGCGCGGCCTGGACATTAGTGAGGGTCTGCCAGCGCACATCTTGGCGGCAAACTTGCGGCGTGCCTTTTCCGGCATTGTTTCGGGCAACGTGCGTGACGACACCGCCGAGCAAATCGAACAGCAAGGGCCGTTCGAAATTCATGGGTCTGCACGCATTATGAAAATGCTCGATAAGTTGCTGGCTGCCTTTGTTAAGCAGCAACGCATGAAGATTTCCGGAAAAGATTACGATCCGTGCTACGTGATTAAGTAAAATGGAAGAGTAAGTTATTGATTTAGAAAGATAAATAACGGGCGTGCATTGTGATGCAGTTCCTGTGATTTATGCCTAATTAGCTTTAGCATTTGTACAAAGGAATTGCTGAGCAAGCTAATGCCAGATGGTAAAAACATGAAGTGGGCTGACAGCTTCGGTACGGATGCCGAGCGAGACGCCAAAGCCAAAGACGCAACGCTGGATAATAAAGAGCCAGCGGCTAATGATGCGGACGGTTGGCAACAATATCGTCGCTGGATATCGAAGGCACCCACGACTCGTGGTGCGCGTTCTGGTATCGACCCATCGTTGTATTCCTGGAAAGGGTATCGCGACTGGTCAGATCAGGTGAAGCGAACCTGGGCTAAGGACCAAAGCAAAGACGAGTGATTTCGAAGTTCACGCTTTACGCTTTCATAAAACGCCGGCCATGTGTCGGCGTTTTACGTAATAAGCAAAGCATAGAAATTACCGTAACAACGACTGTGATTTGGGTCCCAGACAGCGACGGAACTGTGTCTTAGTTCCAGCCAAAAAGTACCCCCTTCGCGAAGTTCCAAAGCAAGCTGTGACTTGCCTCACGGAGTAACAGAGTCGCGGAATTTATAGTTCACCTACTACTTAAAAAGCTGTTGACGGAAGCATGTCTAAAAAACAACCAATAACAGAGTCGCCCATCGTGGCGTTAAAGAGCGAATCAGCCCGAGCGCGGTGGGAGCTTTTCCATCGAGCAATCGCGCATGCCAAGGAATCGAACAACGCTTCCCTGGACGATTCGGAATCCGCGGGCGGCGATCCTGATATTGCCGGACCACTATTGACGATTATTCGCTAGACCCATGTTTATTAAACCCATGTTCATTAGACCCATATTCATTAAACCCATGTTCACCAAATCATAGTAGGTAGCCAATAATCATGGAACGGATCATGCAATATCTAGACGATCTCGATGACATCATCGGCATGATGGGTCTGATTTTCGAAAAAGCGCGCCGCGTTACCCTGACATTGTTGTCCTACCTGGCCGTATCCATGGTCGCGATCGCGGGTATTTCGATCGCCCTGCTGCACCAGCCAATGGCCATGGCCACATCTATACTGCTGTTTGTCACCCTGCTGTATCGCTCGGTGACCTCATCGCACGCCGGTGTGACACCTAAAAACTGAGAAACATCTCCTGAAACACGTCATGCGCCTTGAAATAGGCCGCAGAGGCTATATCGTGTGTGTCCCAAACTATGTCGGGAGACAATTGCGTGAGCGAGCAGCGCGAAACCCTCGGTTTTCAGACCGAAGTCAGCCAGCTATTGCAGCTGATGATCCATTCTTTGTACAGCAACAAAGAGATATTTCTACGTGAGTTGATTTCCAATGCGTCGGACGCAGCGGATAAGCTGCGCTTTGCAGCCTTGGCCAATCCAGAATTACAGGACGATGACGCCGAACTCGGTATCTTGATCGAGATCGATAAGGAAAAGCGCACGCTGTCGGTCAGCGATAACGGCATCGGCATGTCTCGCGATGAACTAATCGACAATCTCGGCACGATCGCCAAATCGGGCACTGCTGAATTCCTGCAACAAATGACAGGCGACAAGCAGCACGATGCACACCTGATTGGACAGTTTGGTGTTGGCTTTTACTCTGCCTTCATCGTTGCCGATAAAGTTACTGTCGAGTCCCGACGGGCGGGCAGCGCAGCCGACGCAGCGGTGCGCTGGGAGTCGGAAGCGCAGGGCGATTTCACGATCGAGAATATCGATCGGGCGGAGCGTGGTACTCGCGTCATACTGCATCTTAAGGAAGATGAAACTGAGTATGCCGAAGCGATTCGTATCGAGACACTTATTCGTAAGTACTCGGATCACATCGGCTTTCCAGTCTCGTTGCTCGATACGAGTGTAGAGGATGCGGAGACCAAGGTCGTCAATTCGGCGACTGCTCTGTGGACCAGGGCGCGCACCGAGGTTAAGGAAGAAGAGTATCAAGAATTCTATAAACACTTGTCGCACGACTTTGCTGATCCGCTAGCGTGGAGCCATAACCGCGTCGAAGGAAAACGTGAGTACACGAGTTTGCTCTATATTCCAGGCGCCGCAGCGTTCGATCTTTGGAATCGGGATGCGCCGCGTGGACTAAAACTCTATGTTCAACGCGTTTTCATCATGGACGACGCCGAGCAGTTCTTACCTTTGTATTTGCGCTTTGTGAAAGGTGTGGTCGATTCATCTGACTTGCCGCTAAACGTATCGCGTGAATTACTGCAGCAGAATCCGGAACTCACGAGCATGCGCAGCGCGTTAACTCGTCGTGTGCTCGACATGCTGAAAAAGCTTACTGCGGACAAGGACGACTACCAAAAATTCTGGAAAGAGTTCGGGCAGGTACTAAAAGAAGGCCTGGTCGAAGACAGCTCGAATAAGGACAAGCTTGCGAAACTGTTGCGGTTCGCGACCACGCACAATGCTAGTGATGAGCAGGATCAATCATTAGATGACTACATCGAGCGCGCCGACGACGGCCAGGAGAACATTTACTACATTCTCGCTGAGAATTACGCCACAGCGGTGGCGAGCCCGCATATTGAACAGTTGCGAAGCCGCGGCCTTGAAGTTTTGTTGCTGACGGATCGTATCGATGCCTGGCTGACCGATGGCCTGTCAGAATACGAAGGCAAGCAACTGGTCGATGTGGCACGCGAGGCGCTCGACTTGCCAGAGGGTGACGACGACAAGGATCAGGATAAACTCAACGATGAACACAAGACCTTGCTGGAGAAAGTCCAGGCGGCGTTAAGTGATCGCGTAGAGGCGGTGAACGTTAGTCGTCGCTTGGTTGATTCCCCCGCCTGCGTTGTCGCCAGCGAGCAGGATCTCAATCCGCAAATTCGCCGGATGCTCGAAGCGAGTGGCCAGGAGTTGCCCGATTCTAAGCCGATTCTCGAGATTAACGTCGAACATCCCATCGTCACCCTTCTTGCAGACGAAGCGGACGACGGGCGCTTCGGCACGTTGTCGAATATTGTGCTGGATCACGCTTTGTTGGCCGAGGGATCGCAGCTCGACAATCCGGCAGAGTATGTGCAGCGTATCAACGAATACATGTTGAGTAGCAATAGTGGAGCAAACAATGACTAATTCTGAAGACGGCGACCTTCGTGCCAAGCTTGATGATGAGCAATTTGCGGTTACACAAAACGCTGCGACAGAACGTGCTTTCACTGGGAAGTACGTAGACCATAAAGCAGACGGTACCTATCGCTGTGTTTGTTGCGACGCCGCTCTTTTTCAGTCAGAGCACAAATATGACTCCGGATCGGGATGGCCAAGCTTTTGGCTGCCGATGGCGGGTGACGCGGTAACCACCAAGACTGATGAGAGCCGCGGTATGGTTCGTCATGAGGTGGTTTGCAGTGCTTGTGATGCGCATCTTGGGCACGTTTTTGAAGACGGTCCGCAACCGACAGGGCTGCGTTACTGTATCAATTCGGCTTCACTGGACTTTGAGGACGCAAAAGAATGAGCAAGTTCAAAGTCGTTGTCGCAGTAACTGTTCTGGCTTCCCTTGCCGCATGCGGCAAAGCGGAAGATCCGGCCGCAAGCGCAACGGTAGAAGCGCCGGTAGCAGCAGCAATAGAAGTTGCGCAAGACTGTCCCGTGGCGGACGAATCAGGAACAATCGCTATTGCACCTGGGCTTAGCGCAAGAATCATTCAGCCGGGCTATGGTCGTGTCGCGGCAACGGGTGACTACGCAGATACCAATGTCTGGCTTTGGCTGTTTGATGAAGAAGCTGAAGACCGGCACGGAAAATTCATTTGGGAATCAGGTGCGAATGTCTTTCAGTTTCAACTCGGCAGCGGTCAGGTTATCAAAGGTTGGGATATGGGCGTGCCGTGCATGCTCGAGGGCGAGACGCGTGAACTGGTTGTCGCAGGGAATCTCGCTTACGGTCCCGCGGGGCGCGGCGAAATTCCGCCAAACGGGACGCTAATATTCAATATTGAGCTTCTGAGACTCAAAGCGCCGGAGTAGGACCAAACTCGATTTCGATGCGGCGGTTAAAACTACGGCCATAGCGTGTTGCGTTGGTCGCTATGGGTGCAGACGGTCCTGCCCCGACAATGTGCAATCGATTGGTATTGATGCCTTTGGCCGCAATGTAGTCGCCTACAACGGTGGCGCGTTCGAGGCTTAACTGTTGATTCCAGTCCTCAGGTCCTGACGCATCTGTATGGCCAGTGATATTGATAACTGATTCTGTACAAGTGTTGGCAAGCGCTACGATTCTTGCCAAATTTGGGTAGGCGGAACTGCGAAAAGCGCTGCCTGACTCTTCGAAGTTGATCGGGCCGGATTTAAATGTCGCGAAAGCCTGATCACAAAGACTTACGACGTCTGCATCCCTGACGAGCAAGATTCTGTCCACCGCAATCGACACGTCGGCAGGTAGTGCTCGCGCTAGCGAATCGAGATGCTCCTGCCACACTGAGTCTTCCGCAACGACGCTGCGAATTGCGATCGAATCTGACGCGATCTCAACAGTTGATGCTCGTGTTGCAGCGACTGCAGTGAGAGTTAGTTCGGTTACGCTACCCCAGGCGCTCGGTGCGGCGCTCATTGCCTGAAAATCAGTTCGTAAGGTAACGTCCGGATAAGACGTCTCCACGATCCGTAACAGCGCTTCTTCGTGAGTGTCCGAAACAGTGTGACCACTGAGGGTCAATGCGCCGGGTCGCCAGTGAATGTCGAATTGCGCAGGTGGTGCGAGTTGCGCTGCGCTATCGTTATTAGGCACTTCATGCGCTGCGTCGCGATTCAGCAATAATGTGACGGCGAGACCGCTGACCAGAATTGCGGCAGCAGCAATCCTGGCAATCCTAGCCGCTGGTTTCTTGATCACGTAATTCCCGAGCCTGACCTATCCAGTCTTCACGATAAATCCGACTGTGAAATCCCTTTAGCCGGTTGGCTACGCGATCAATATCGTACTCGCTCATTTCGGCAATCTGCTGAAAGCGAAAGATGCCCATTTCGTTGAGTGTTCTTTCGATCGACGGGCCAACGCCCTTGATTTTCTGCAACCTGTCGCGCTCGTCACTAGAGAGCTCTTGTGCATCGATCTCTTCATCGATCAGGTCACTCGCCTCAATCGGCTCATTTGATGCGTCGCGACCATTCGTCAGCGAATCCGGATCGCGCACTGGCTCGATGCGGGTTTGACTGGGGGTGACGGCTTCTTCGAGTTCTGTGATACGAACATGCGCTTCCGCCAGTTCCGCTTCCAAACGGTTCGCGTCTTCATTACGTTGCCGAAACTTTTCAATCAACGGTGGCAAGCGGTTTTGCCAATTCTCAAGCTCCAGTTGCAGCCTGGAAATGCGCGCCTCTTGCTGTTGTGTATTCGCCGATTGATCTTCTGTAACACTGATGTTGGATTGCAATTGCTCGCGTTCGCTCATCGATGTCTCTAAGTTGCCGCGGATATCCTTGATCTGGCGCTGCAGTGTGTCGCGCTTGGCCAGCGCCTCCTGCAAAGCCAATGAGAGTTCCTTTGAGCGATTTTTGGCATCCATATTCGATGCCTGATACTGGCTGATTTGCTCCATCAGGGCTTTGTTCTGATCGGTCAGTCTGTCGTGCTCTGTCCGCTGAGAATTGAGCTGGTCCTGCCACCCTGCGCTGACGGCCTCTTTCTCCGCCCGCGAGTGCTTGCCCCGCATTGCCCAGCCAATGATCACGCCGACGACCGTCATCGCGGCCATTATGGCGATATGTATGGCGCTGATTTCAGGCATCGATGGATTCCAGGATTCATAGTGTAGCTATCGGGAAACGGGATTTTACGCCACTATTCAACAATCTATCTACCCCGGAAGCCCAAATGCCCAAACCACCGCTATCTCAGAAGCTGTTTATCGACGGTCCAGACGGGAGACTCGAGTCAATTTTGGAAGCTCCGGCTGACCAGGAGCCTGTCGGTTGTGTCGTCGTTTGCCATCCTCATCCGCAGTATGGCGGCAATATGAACAACAAGGTCGCACACACGCTGGCGCGAGCGTTTGTGCGTGCGGGGTTTAGCGCATTGCGATTCAATTTTCGTGGTACTGGCGCAAGCGACGGTGAATATGACAATGGCGATGGCGAGCTGGACGACGCATTAGCGGCTATGAACTGGCTGCGTGGTCGTAATGCCGCGCTACCATTCTGGTTCGCAGGATTCTCATTCGGCGCCGCAATTGCCGTTAAAGCGGCGGCCAGCACAGCGCTTGATGGCCTCATAAGCGTCGCACCCGCGATCAGTCGGTTTGCTTCTGGCCTCGAGACGCAGCCGGATTGCCCTTGGCTGGTTGTGCAAGGGGACAAGGATGAACTCGTGGATATCGATGAAACGGTCGCCTGGATTGACACTCTGTCGCCAGGACCGGAGCTGTTGATCATTCCGGGGGGCGAGCATTTCTTTCACGGGAGATTGATTGAATTACGGCAGGCTGTTGTTGAATTCATTGAGGAATCAAGCACATAAAAAAAGCCGGGCAATGCCCGGCTTCTTAGTTTGAAACTAGTAATCAAACTTCAGACCATGTCTTTCAAGGCCTTCAAAGCGGTTACTTTGACAACTTTCGATGCCGGTTTCGCTTTGAACATCATTTCTTCGCCCGTAAACGGGTTTGTGCCCTTGCGAGCTTTGCGAGCCGGTTTAGCGACAACACGCATTTTCAGCAGGCCGGGAACAGTGAACATTCCTGGTGCACCACGGCCGCCAAGATTCTTCTCGATCTGACCATTGAGTGATTCGAAAACTGCTGCTACGTCTTTGCGCGTCAAACCTGTGTCGTCAACAATCTTTGCGTAGATCTCGGACTTGGTTGGTGGCTTCTTAGTGTTTGCTGCCATGAAAAACTGACTCCTCGTGAAATAGAAAACGGGCTTAAGCCCGCAGCGAATGCTGCGCGACGATAACATAAGTTTAAGAGGGGCGTTAGACTAAAAAGCCCTTTTATTTAAGGCCCATATGAGGTAATGCAGGAATTTTTAGTCGCTGTAGAACTGGCGTTTGAAGCGAACTTTGGAAAGCCGTTCTTCACCATCGGGTCTGACGCTGATATCGAAGACCAGAACTTCGCGATTGGCGACCGTGGTATCACCGATGTAGTAGATCGCGACAACGTCGCCTGGCTCCTCAATCTTTCTCATAGTGACATTCTTGAGTTGCCCGGTCAGGTTAACCGTGTTTACGGTCACTTCAGCGACTACCGGGGTATTGTCAGACTCTTTGAGAACAGAGACGTTTAGCATCGCTCTGTTCTTGCTGCGAACGATGTCATATTGCTTTGCGATCATCGGTGATAGCTGATCAGTTGATTGCGCACTGAAGTGCACCACATGATTTCCGATGTCTACAAAGGTGTCGCCAGCTGCCTGAGCCTCAGGAATGGGGGTCGAATCGCTTGGGCCGCCGCAGCCAGCCAGCAGCGCCAGCAATGGCAGAGAAGTCTGTAGTGTTCTTCTTATCATGACACTTATCCCTTTTTTAAATCACTATAAACCATTCGCCGCGAATGAGGAATTACACTCGTTGCAGCGCTAAATCCAAAACGGCCGAAATCCGGCGACAACGATTGTTAGCGCGGTCAGTAAGATGATCGCAAAAATCGGCGAAATATCGAAGCCACCCAACGGCGGGATCAAGCGACGAAACGGTTTGAGTACAGGTTCAGCTATCGTGTCAGCCAGTCCGGCGATTGGACTGTATTGGCCCGGCGCAATCCACCTGATAACGATGCTAACGACGATGGCAAAAATGAATATTCTGATTGCAATCATGACCAGTCCTATCACTGTCATGAATGCGAGTACCCCAAGGCGGGGGGCTTCTGCGAAAATCGCTTGTATTAGCCACGTGACAAAAAACTGTATTGCGAATGCCACCAGGATGGTTGCGGTGTCGATGCTGCCGATTGACGGCACAACTCGTCGCACCGGTACGACGACAGGTGAGGTGATGCGTAACAGGCCCTGAGCGATCGGGTTGCGAAAGTCAGCGCGCAGAAGTGGCAACAAAAACCGCAGCATGAAAATAAAGACCACGATGGTCGTAATCGCGTTGATGATGTAGATGAGAGCAGATGACAGATTGCCGGGCATTTTAGTCCTGGGAGTTAACGTGTGCCTGATCCGCCAGTTCGATCGCCCGATCTCGGGCGGCGGTCAATGCTGTAGCGAAGATATCACGAATGCCGCTAGCCTCAAGCGCATCAATTGCGGCGGCTGTGGTTCCGCCAGGCGAACGCACGCGTGAGATCAGCGTGTCCATAGATTCGCCGGACTGTTTCGCAAGTGCGGCAGCTCCCAGCGCAGTTTCTGTAGCAAGTTGACGAGCTACGTTTTCGTTAAGACCCAGTTCAATACCGGTTTTTGCGAGCATATCGATGAGCAGGTAAAAGTATGCTGGACCACTCCCGGAAATTGCCGTAACCGCATCTATGTCTGCTTCGCAGGCAACCGCAACAACCGGGCCAACCGCCGACAGAATATTCGTGGCCGCGGTCATCTGCTCAACCGTCGTCATATCGTTGCCGTAGATGCCCGATACACCTTTTCTTAATAATGCCGGTTGATTCGGCATTACCCTCACGACCGCGTTGTTGCCACCCAACCAGTTATCGATATCTTCAATTCGTGGGCCGGCTGCGATTGAAATAACCAACGGCTTCGTTGCCTGCACTGCGCTGGACAGGTCTTTGCACACGGCAGCAATTATCTGCGGTTTCACTGACAAGACTATGCAACCGCTACGCGCGACAACTTCTGCATTGTTCGCACTGACGAATATGCCGGGCAATGAATCGCCAAGCGCCGTTCGTTGTTCGTCCGATGGTTCGGCAATTGAGATTTTTCGCGCGTTGTAACCATCATCGAGCAGACCGCCAGCGATCGCCCGTGTCATGTTGCCGCCGCCGATAAAACCGACAGTATCCAGATTCATCCTATTTCCTTGCGCCAAAAAGGGCCGTTCCGATTCTCACGATGGTAGCGCCTTCTTTTATGGCCGCTTCATAGTCACCGCTCATGCCCATCGACAGTGTATCGGTGTCGATGCCATTCGCGCGCAGCGATTCTGCCATTTTTCGAAGCCGGGCGAATGGCAGGCTTTGCGATGTAGCGTTGCTACTCGTCATCGGGAGACACATCAGTCCTCGCAGCGCCAGATTATCGAGTTCCGCGATGCGCGCGGCGAGCTCCGGCAATTCCTCGGCGGAGACGCCCGATTTGGATGCCTCATCATCGACATTGACCTGGATGCAAATATTCAGCGGACCAAGCTCCGCAGGCCGCTGCATGCTCAAGCGCCGTGCTGTCTTCAGGCTGTCGATGGTGTGGACCCAGTCAAAATTCTCAGCAACCGCGCGCGTCTTATTACTCTGAAGATGACCAATAAAGTGCCAAATAAGGCCCCGATCGCGGCAAGCGGCGATTTTTTCCAGGCCTTCCTGCACGAAATTCTCACCGAAATCGCGTTGCCCGGCGTCGGCGGCAGCCAGAATCTTCGAAAGGGGCTGTTTTTTGCTCACAGCCAGCAAATTTACGGCTTGCGGCGCCCTATCGGCCGCCACAGCCGAGGAAGCCAGCAAATTGCTGATCTGCTTTAAGTTTTCCGTGACTCCAATCACGTTTTAGTCCCGATGCTTCGCTATACTAGGCTCAAATCTGCACCGGGTTATGGTAAGTCCGGTGCCACTAAATTGAGGGAGAAATATGGCCGTCGACGTTGCCCAACTTTTGTCGTTCACGGTAAAGAACAACGCCTCGGACCTGCACTTGTCAGCTGGTGTGCCGCCTATGATTCGAGTTGATGGAGACATCAAACGAGTCAATATGCCGGCGCTCACACACAAGGACGTCAATAGCATGGTGTACGACATCATGAATGACAAGCAGCGTAAGGACTACGAGGAGTTTCTAGAGACCGATTTTTCCTTCGAGATTCCGAAGCTGGCTCGATTTCGCGTCAACGCGTTCAATCAGAATCGCGGTTCGGCTGCCGTATTTCGAACCATTCCGTCAGAAATCCTGTCGCTTGAAGATCTCGGCGCGCCTGCGATTTTTAAAGACATATCCATGCACCCTCGCGGTATCGTTCTTGTAACGGGCCCAACCGGCTCGGGCAAGTCCACGACGCTGGCGGCGATGGTTGACTATATTAACGACAACAAACCCGATCATATCCTGACTATTGAAGACCCGATCGAGTTCGTGCACCAATCAAAGAAGTCATTGATCAACCAGCGCGAAGTTCACCGCGACACATTGGGCTTTAACGAGGCTTTGCGCTCCGCACTGCGCGAAGATCCCGACATTATTCTGGTTGGGGAGCTACGTGACCTTGAAACCATTCGCCTCGCATTGACTGGCGCTGAAACGGGTCACCTCGTTTTTGGAACGCTGCATACAAGTTCTGCTGCAAAGACCATCGATCGTATTGTCGACGTCTTTCCCGCCGCTGAGAAAGATATGGTGCGTGCGATGTTGTCAGAGTCGATTCGTGCGGTTATCTCACAATCACTGTTGAAGAAAGTGGGCGGCGGTCGAATCGCTGCACACGAAATCATGATCGGTACACCGGCCATCAGAAACCTGATCCGCGAGGGCAAGATTGCACAAATGTACTCTGCGATTCAGACGGGGCAGGGATCCGGCATGCAAACGCTTGATCAAAATCTTCAGGATTTGCTGAAGAAGGGTCTGATCAACAAAGAAGAGGCTCGCTTTAGGGCAGCCAACAAGGATAATTTCTAAAGTTGCCATAAGCGACTTGAGTGGAGTAGAGCACGATGGAACGCGAACAAGCGGTACGACTAACGCAAAACCTGTTGCGCAAGATGGTCGAGCGAGAGGGATCGGATTTATTCCTCACAGCTGCATTTCCGCCGGCTATTAAAGTCGATGGCACGATCCATAAGGCTACAGATACTCCGCTATCTGCAGACCAGGCTGCGATCATGGTGCGTTCCATCATGAATGACAAACAGATTAAGGAATTTGACGCGACCAAAGAAGCTAACTTCGCGATCGCCCCACAGGGCATCGGTCGATTTCGCGTCAGCGCGTTTATTCAACAAGGCATGGTCGGTGCAGTGCTGCGTACCATCACCACAGAAATTCCAACGCTCGAAGAACTCGAACTCCCGCCAATTCTAAAAGATGTCGTAATGAACAAACGCGGCCTCTGCATCATCGTCGGCGGTACGGGCTCCGGTAAGTCAACGACATTGGCGGCGATGATTGGTCATCGCAACGACAATTCGCGTGGTCATATCGTATCGATCGAGGATCCGGTTGAGTACGTACATCCACATAAAGGCTGCGTTATCACACAACGCGAAGTCGGCGTAGATACTGAGTCCTGGCATGCAGCGTTGAAAAATACCCTGCGTCAGGCGCCAGACGTCATCATGATTGGTGAGATTCGCGACAAGGAGACCATGGAGTACGGTATTCAGTTCGCTGAAACCGGCCACCTTTGCCTCGCTACCTTGCATGCCAACAGTGCAAACCAGGCACTCGACAGAATTATCAACTTTTTCCCCGATGAGCGCCGCCAGCAATTGCTGAT
>RCNE010001455.1_pt1 | contig 12820 bp, 13 predicted proteins | sample 2041361 | NCBI WGS metagenome assembly RCNE01 (sample SAMN09708229, study PRJNA481090) | Marine sediment metagenome, whole genome shotgun sequencing project.
TACGAATGTTGATATACTTAGCGAAGGGGAAACGGAGGAAAGAATTTTTAAGACCTGGGATATGGCTTATCTAAAACCATCTGAAAAGATAAAAAGTGATACGGCAAAAGAAATAAAGAAAACCTTGTTGAAACTAACGGACACAACAGTAGAAACTGATTTCACGTTTAAAGTCTTTTGGTACAATGTGGATGTGTTGTTAAGAGAAAAAGGGTTTTATAGCATTTAGCCCTTGGGCAATTTAGTGCCGGTAAGCCTTACCCTTTTTAGAAACTGGTCTTATTTTTATATTCAGAGCTTAAAATACCATAAAAGGCTTTGATGCCATAGGCAATCGGGCCAATTTTTAAGTTCTCATTAGTACCTTGTTGGTGTAAATACACTAAATAACATGTGTAGTTGTCAATTGTAATTTTCATATTATCTACAGAGATACATTCTTGTAATTTGAACTTTTGTCTGAAGTTAATTTTCACAACGACAGCTGTACCCCTTCTACATCTAGTTTTATTAACTCCATTCAAATTATCTAATTACTGCCAACAATTGGCTAACCTTACTATTGATGTTAGCTTTTTTATATTTAACAGCAAATTAATTCTCCTTTTCTTCTGCTCCTTCATTTATTCCAGGAGTACTGCCCAAATTAAACTGATTGATGATACCATCGCCTAATTTTTGAAAGTCCTCATTTTGAGCCATTTCACGAACTTTTACAGGATCAAAATTACCATTGAAATATAAAAAAGAACCTCTGGCGGCATTGTTATTGTAGATTAAAATCTCTTTTACAGCATCTCTTTTTTCACGAATAGATACCACATTGCGCTTCTGATTATCATTCTTTCGATAGACTTCAATAAACGAACTACCCGTCATATTATTCATTTGATTATTTAAGAAGTTGGTGCGCTCTGGTGTAGCACTAGGAAACTGCATATACCGCAAATCTTTGGTATTACCGATGAGCGAATTCATCTCGGGAGAAATATTACCAAGTAGTGAAAGCATAAATCGTGGTACGCGCACAGCTGTTACCTGATCATCATTTTTATGCGCTTCATAAAAAGAGTCTATGGAGTTGTAGCTTCCGCAAGACGACAGTAAGATTAGGCTAAAAAGGAAAAGTGTTCTTTTGATCATGATATAGTGTTTTTAATGGTTTTGTAATATAATCAAATTAGCAACAAGCGTTCCAAATTGCATCTTGGGGCGGGGGAGCAAATAATTCAAGCATTTCCTTTTTTACCGGATGAATGAAAGACAAGCTTCTTGCGTGAAGATGAATGCTGCCATCTTTGTTGCTTCTGTCAAAACCATATTTCAAATCTCCCTTGATAGGGCATCCGATTGCTGTTAACTGTGAACGTATTTGATGGTGTCTTCCTGTTTTTAAATCTACTTCTAATAGATAAAAATTATCTAACTTTTTTAGCAGGCGATAGTCTAGAATAGCTTTTTTACTATCAGGTACTTCTTTGCTATTGGCGTATGATTTGTTTTGTTTGGTATTGCGTTTCATCCAATGAATTAGAGTGTCCTCATGCTTTTCAGGCAGATTCTTAACTACTGCCCAATAGGTTTTTTTTGCTGCCTTTTCTGCAAATAACTTATTGAGACGCGGTAATGCTTTTGAAGTTTTGGCAAATACAACAATGCCTGAAGTTGGGCGATCTAATCGATGTGCAACACCCAAATAAACATTGCCGGGTTTGTTATACTTCTCTTTGATGTATTGTTTTACTACCTCACTTAAGGGAAGGTCTCCCGTTTTATCGCCCTGAACAATATCGCCCGGGCGTTTGTTGATGGCTATAAGGTGATTGTCTTCGTAAATTATTTGAAGATTTTTTGATGTAGAATAAATTTTATCTTCCACTATAGTTCCAGATTTCGATATCGTAGACTTAAAAAAAGAATCAGAAGAACGCCCATAGTTACAGAAACATCAGCCATATTGAAAATACCGGTTTTTATATATCCCCCTAAATCAATATGAAAAAAATCGGTGACTTGACCATAGGCAATTCTATCAATTAAATTACCAATACCACCGCCTATCACACAAGCGAAGGCAAAAACCAACCATTTGTTCATATTTGATTTTCGAAGCACTCTAAAGAATAAAACCAGTAATACTACAACAGGTAAAACTTGTAGTAATATAATCTTTAGCATAGTGGGTAGGTCAGCACCAAAGCCCAACATAGCCCCTTTGTTTTCGACCTTTGTCAAAATGAAATTTTGACCGACCAATTCAATAGTTTCCCTGAACTCCACATTTTTACGCACCAAGTTTTTTGAAATTTGGTCACAGCCAATATTCAAAATAACCAACAGAATTATTGCCCCTCGTTTAAGCATCACTATTCTTATATTAAATTCTGAAATCGAAATTTATAACTAATACTGTTCTTCGTCATTTGGGAAATCTCTACTTTTTACATCGCTAACATATTGCGAAATCGCATTACCCATTTCTTCATATAAGTTCATATACCGTCTTAAAAACCTTGGGTTGAATTCGTGAGTCATTCCCAATAAATCATGAATAACAAGCACTTGGCCGTCAGCGTGCTTACCGCCACCAATGCCTATGGTCGGTATGGTGAGGCATTCAGATACTTTTTTGGTTAAATCAGCAGGTATTTTTTCAAGAACAATACCGAAGCAACCTATCTTTTCTAGCATTTTAGCATCTTCGATTAGTTTATCAGCTTCCTCTTCTTCCTTAGCTCGAACGGTATAGGTACCGAATTTATAAATGGATTGAGGTGTTAGTCCCAAATGCCCCATAACCGGAATTCCAGCATTTAATATACGCTTAACCGATTCTTTTATTTCTGAACCGCCTTCTAGTTTCACGGCATGTGCGCCACTTTCTTTCATAATACGAATAGCAGAGCGCAAAGCTTCTTTCGGGTCACTCTGGTAACTGCCAAATGGAAGATCAACAACAACTAACGCTCTGTCAATAGCACGAATTACAGAAGATGCATGGTAAATCATTTGATCTAATGTAATAGGCAAGGTGGTCTCATGACCCGCCATCACGTTACTGGCAGAATCACCCACCAAAATAACATCAACCTGAGCTGCATCTACAATCTTTGCCATCGAATAATCATAGGCAGTAAGCATGGAGATCTTTTCTCCATTCTTTTTCATATCCACAAGGGATTTTACGGTTACTCTTTTATATTCTTTCTTGGCAGTAGACATTTCAATTTGTTTTGGTTCGATAAAAGTAAGGAGATTTCTTAAGAATATTGGATTGTTAGTACCGATAGCTATCGGGATGGAGTTTAGTACTTATGGAATAAAAAAAAGCATCCGATAGTTCGGATGCTTTTCAAACGTCTTTGCGAGGCACGAAGCAATCTGTAACTTCTTAGAGAAAAAAAGCAGATTACTTCGCTGTGCTCGTAATGACGATAAATTAAAACTCCCGATAAGGGGAATCCAAAAATTTATTAGCTTCTTCTTCAATAAACTGTGCTGTTTCGCTATCCCAATGCAAGGTTTGATTTGGAAAACGACCTGCGATTGTTCCTAATAAAATAGTTTCTGTTAGACGCGAAGCATAGGAGAACGGAGCAGAAACTTCAGCTTTACCTAAACAAGCATCAACAAACTGATGGTAATGTTTATTACTCTCACCCCCATAGTCACGAACGGGTTCCCCTAATTTTTGAGCCATAATTTCATCGGTGATGTCAACGTATTCGCCATCAATAATCAGTTGTGGTAATTTTTGAAAGTGTGGTAAATAGAACCTTCCTTTTTCACCAATAAACATCGCTCCTTGATCATGAAGTTTTTCACCGCCTGGTAGCATTAGGTCTTCACGCTGCTTATCTGCATCAACACCATCATACCAAACCCATTCTAAAGTATCGGTTGTGTACTCAGTTCCTGGAAATTCGTAGGTGACCATATTTTGTTCTGGGTACCCGAAGCCGTTTGGTTTTCTGCAATTTGTTGTAATCGTCGTAGGAACATCTAATTGTAAAGCGTTATAAGGAGTATCAAAAATATGCACCCCCATATCACCTAAAGTTCCACAACCATAATCAACTAATTTCCTCCAATTACCTGGGTGGTAAACGCCTTCTTTATATGGTCTTTCCGCAGAAGTACCCAACCACAGGTTCCAGTCTAGATTTGCAGGAACCGGATCGCTTCCTTCAGGAGCAGCCCCGTCATAACCCCAATTTTTAGGAGACCATGCACGAACTGTGCTTACTTTTCCTATAATGCCTGATTGAATTAATAGTGTTGCTAATTTATAATCGTAAAAAGAATGGACCTGAATTCCCATTTGGGTAATTAAACCTTTCTCTTCAGCCATTTTTTTCATTGCTCTTGCCTCACTCACATGATGGGTAAGTGGTTTTTGACAATACACAGGTTTATCCATATTCATGGCCATCATTGAAGCTGGTGCGTGTGTATGATCTGGGGTCGATACCACAACAGCATCGATTTTTTTCTTCATTTCTTTCAACATCACCCTATAGTCTGAAAATAGTTTCGCCTTCGGATGTAGTTTTTGTGCAGCGGCTAAATTATTTGCATCTACATCGCATAAGGCAACTATGTCAACTTGTGCATGTGAAGCGATGGCTTGTAAATCCGCACCACCCATATTACCAACGCCAATGTGAGCCGTTCGTAATCGTTTGTCTTTTTTTGAAAAAGCCCAAGTTCCGGTTGGTAGTAAGGCAAATGAAGATGCTGCTGCTGTTTTTTTAAGAAATTCTCTTTTATTCATTTTCGTATGAGTTCGGTTATAATTTTTTGATTTTCATGTTTCTAAGCCAAATGGGACTGTCATGATCTTGTATGCAGATGAAGCCCGTTTTAAAAGTACCATATTTAGGATAATCTTTCCATTTGCCTTCTTTTTTGCGCCTCTCCCAATCTTCGGTCCAAGGTTTAAAGGATAGTAATTTTTTACCGTTAAGCCAATGTTCTACATTTTCAGGAGTGAATATAATTCGTGAGGTATTCCATTCCATAGCTGGTTTTACGATTTTTTGAGTTAAATCTGGCAAATGCATTGCGTAATCGGCTCCAGTTTTTTGCCATTCTTCTAAGGTAGCATTGTTGATTTCTTCCCATTTCATATCGTCAAGCATTTGATATTCTGGCGAAACATCTGGTGGGCCCCAATTCCCTTCTTGCAAATGATACATCATTCCGCTATTGCCACCTTCAGGAATTTTCCATTCCCAAACCAATTCAAAATTGTCAAACTGCTCTCCAGCGTAAATGATGTTTTTACCACCTGATCTTTCTGCCTCTGTCTTTTTTTCGGTATCGAAAGATAATTCTCCGTCTTTTATGATCCATTGCGGAGGTAGGCTTTCACTATTATAAGCGCGCCAAGCTTCAGCTGCGGTTCCTTCTAAAAGGTTAATCCATTCATCAGTTGCTTCAGTTTCCACAATTTTAGTTGTTTCTGATGTAGTCGTTTCAGCTTTCTTGCCTGTTTTGCAGGCGCCAATTGTAAGTAAAATAACAAGTAACCATAGGTTTTTTTTCATTGTATACTTTTGTTTAAAATTCATCGGTGTTGGTCAATTAAAATGGTGTTTCCGTCAGGGTCGGTGACTATGATACTCGCCGCGCCAGAAGTTTCTGCATCAACTTCTTGAACTAGACCGATACTATGTTTCTTTAATTCTTTTTGAATATCACGAACATCGTCAAAAGGTTCAATGTTTTTTCCACTAGTATCCCAACCAGGGTTAAAAGTTAAAATATTTCCTTCAAACATCCCTTGAAATAATCCAATTAAAGAATCTTCATTTTTCATAATGAGATATTTACTTTCATGAGAGCCGGCAAGAATAACAAAACCCAAGTTTTCATAAAAATTTTGTGAAACCTTAAGGTCTTTTACCGCAAGACTAATAGAGAATGCGCCTAGTTTCATAGGAGATCATTTTTGATTAGGATATAAATATAGGAATTTCTATTAAGCCTTAAGAGCAGTTAATGAGATATCTCATGCTAGTTAAATCACAGAACCTTAACTTAAATAAGAATTGATAATAAGATTAACAATCACTTAAAAATACACCGACTGCTAGCCCGCCTTCTGAAGTTTCTTTGTACTTGGAACTCATATCCTTGGCGGTTTCCCACATGGTTTGCACCACTTTATCAAAGGGCACTTTAGCATCTGCAGGGTTAGAATCTAAGGCCAATTCGGCTGCATTGATCGCCTTGATGGCTCCCATAGAGTTACGTTCGATACATGGTATTTGTACCAGTCCACCGATAGGGTCACAAGTGAGCCCTAAATGATGCTCCATGGCAATTTCAGCTGCCATTAGCACTTGTTCAGGTGTTCCGCCCAAAAGCTCGGTCAATGCGCCTGCTGCCATGGCAGAAGAAACTCCGATCTCTGCTTGACAACCGCCCATTGCTGCGGAAATGGTAGCTCCTTTTTTAAAGATGCTTCCGATTTCACCAGCTACAAGTAAAAACTTTTTGATGTGTTCAAAACCTGCTTCGTGGTTTTCAATCACTAGGTAATACATTAAAACGGAAGGTATAACTCCTGCGCTACCATTAGTTGGAGCTGTAACTACTCGCCCTAAGGAAGCATTGACTTCGTTTACGGACAAAGCAAAACAACTGACCCATTTTAAAATCTGACGGAATTTAACTTCGGTTTGCCGTATGGTTTGCAACCAATTTTCTGGAGAGTCGTAAGAACTCGCCGTTGTCATTAGTTTTTGGTGTATATCAAAGGCACGTCGACGTACATTGAGTCCGCCAGGTAGATGTCCTTCCGTATGGCAACCTAGGTACATGCATTCTAACATGGTATTCCAAACGTGTTTTATTTGCGTATCAATTTCTGAATTTGTTCGTAAGGAAAGTTCATTTTCAAGCACAATTTCAGAAATTACTTGTTGTTCTTGAGCGCAATAAGCTAAGAGCTCGTTTCCTTTTTGAATAGGGAAGGGAAAGGAATTAAACTTTTCAATTTTCTTTTTTGCATTTTTTCGTTCTTCAGCTACAACAAACCCGCCACCAATAGAATAATAGGTTTTTGACTTTTTAGAACCATCGTTAAACGTTGCTTCAAATTTTAATCCATTAGCATGAAATGGTAGAAATTTACGATGGAATAACAGTTGTTCTTTCGGATTAAAAGTAAGTTGTCTCTCGTTTCCAAAATTTAGGATTTTCGTTTTTTGAATTTCTGCCACAATACTATGAATGTCTTCTACGGGGATTTTGACTGGATCAGCCCCCGTAAGACCAAGCATAATAGCATAATCAGTAGCATGACCTTTGCCTGTAAGCGAAAGGGAACCAAATATATGGACTGTAATCTGCTGAACAGCTTCAAATTTGCCCACAGCTTTCAATTCCGAAATCCACCGTTCTGCCGCCCGCCACGGACCTAGCGTATGCGAACTAGAGGGGCCAATGCCAATTTTGAGCATGTCGAAGATGCTGATACACTCCATATATTTATTGTTTAAGCTAAGGTAAAGGTAGTTTTATTCTTGAATTGAATAACAGTAAATGTCAACCAACAAAGGGTGGAAAAGAAAGGATTAATAGTACTCACTATTCTGTATTAGACGGTTTTTTTGATTTTCTATAGAAATCGTAGAGACACCAAATAGCGAGTATACCCCAAAACAAACGATAGACTGAAATGGGTACTTCGAAACCAAAAATACCGGCGGTTGCCGCGGTGTTTTCCATAAATGTATACATCACATTTGCTATTGCTAAAATTCCTAAAATCAATGATACGTACTTCATGGTGATTATTTAGCTTATAAAGGTATTCAAAAGATTAAGATTGATAAACCAGATCAAAAGTTTCACTCATACTACATACCTAATAAAGGCAAATGTTTTAACGAATGATAGTTAAGCGCCAACCGAATACATTCTTTTAATTCTTTCTTTGGCACATCATCTTCTAAATTGAAAATAATGGCACGGTTCTTTTCGTAGTTGAAACGATCGCCATAGACTTCTCTAATAGTTTCCACTAGTTTAGAAGTACATTTAAAATACATCGCATATTGGTTGGGAGTTTTAGCTTTCCAATCCATTCGTAGGGTGCTTCCTTTTTTTGCTAAATAGCTGGGCTCTCCCCATTTTAGAGTTTCTTCTAGTTCTTCGATGTTACTTTCGTTAGCAGCTTCTAGAATTAACGCTCTCAAATAGTTTAGTTTGGGAGCAATCGCTTTTGGGTAGCTTTTGAACTTGAGTTGGACTTCAGGGTTTTTATTTATGAACAGTTTCTTCATTTCACTTGTTTATAAAACAATTTACAATCTTTCAAAATTAAAATATCAAAGTTATACAAGGTTACTTTTTAATTAGACATTTAACTGAAAAGCCATCTCTTGACCCTTTATGGCCAACTCTGTGGCTAAAAAACAATGATCTTGTGACATGGCTGTTTCTGTTCGGTTGACTACATCGCTTACTAACTGCTCTCCGTAGGGCATATGTACATTACTACAATCGAAATACTTAGTTTCTTTTTGATTCACCAAGAATAAATGATTACCACCTTGTCGTCCACTTATATCTACATATTTACGCATTTCTATATACCCTTCAGTACCTAGAATAAAGGTTCGACCGTCACCCCAAGTTCCCAGCCCCTCGGGAGTGAACCAATCAATTCGGATATAGCCCGTGGCGTGTTTACTGCGAACACTCATGTCACCAAAATCTCGATAGTTGGGATACGCTGGAATATTGAAATTACCTGTTTGAGCAAAGCTAACTTCCGCTTCTTTCGAATCTGTATAAAACAAAAACTGATCACATTGATGTGAACCGATATCGCATAATATCCCACCAGCTTTTTCAGGCTCGAAAAACCAATCTGGTCTGCTATCTGGTCGCATCCGATGCGGTCCTAAGCCTATAAGCTGAACTACTTTTCCGATTGCGCCTGCTTTGACTAATTCTCCTGCTTTGACTGATGCTGGGTTGGCCAATCGTTCGCTGTAAGTGATTGAATAAATTCGATTGGTTTTCTTTTGCACTTTTTTCACCTCGTTGAATTGCTCAAAAGTGATAATGCCAGGTTTGTCGGTCATATAATCTTTGCCTGATTGCATAACGCGAATTCCGACTGGAGCTCTATCCACAGGTATTCCGGCGCTAGCCACTAATTGAATAGTTTTATCTTCAATAATTTCTTTTTCATTGAGAGCGACTTTGACATCGGGATAGCGCTTGGTAAACTGTCCCAATAAGTCAGTTTCTTTGGCATAAACCGCAACCAACGTTCCACCTCCTTCAATCAAAGAATTAACCATTCCATAGATATGGTCGTGATTGATTCCAATTACCGAAAACCGTATGTTGTCTTTTGGTTTCGAACGCTTTTCTTTGGGTAAAATAATCGCTTCTCGTTTATTCGTTTCTTGCCCGAACATTTCAAAGGGTATCATCGATGCAGCTGCCATGCCTGCAGCGGAAGAAAGCCCTTTGGTCAAAAAATTACGTCTGTTTGATTTCATGATTGATTGCTGTTAAGTGTTTCGTATTCTTAACGTAAATTATGAAAAAGAACGGACTTCTAACTAACTATAGAAAAGTGGTCAATAAAAATTAGAAATGACATCCTGTCAGTTTTATATCCTTGGCATATTGTTTGTCATTCCATAAACGATTACAAAAAATAAATACGCACTAATAAAAACATATAGTATGAGTAAAATAATAGGAATAGATTTAGGTACAACCAACTCTTGTGTCTCTGTAATGGAGGGTAATGAGCCAGTAGTAATACCTAATGCGGAAGGTAAAAGAACTACGCCATCTGTAATCGCATTTGTTGAAGGTGGTGAAATTAAAGTGGGTGACCCGGCCAAAAGACAGGCGGTGACTAATCCACACAACACCATATATTCGATCAAACGATTTATGGGGAATAAGTTTTCGGAGTCTAAGAAAGAAGCCGATCGTGTACCTTATAAAGTTGTTAAAGGAGATAACGATACGCCAAGAGTTGATATAGACGGGCGTTTATATTCTCCACAAGAATTGTCAGCGATGATTCTTCAGAAAATGAAGAAAACGGCTGAAGATTATCTAGGTCAAGAGGTGACAAGAGCTGTAATTACGGTTCCTGCTTACTTTAATGACGCACAACGTCAAGCTACGAAAGAAGCTGGTGAAATTGCTGGTTTAACTGTAGAACGTATCATCAACGAACCCACGTCGGCATCTTTGGCTTACGGAATGGACAAGAAAGATGTAGATCAAAAAATAGTTGTTTTTGATTTTGGTGGAGGTACGCATGATGTATCCATATTAGAATTAGGTGACGGAGTTTTTGAAGTTCTAGCTACAGATGGTGATACACACCTTGGTGGTGATGATGTTGATCAAAAGATTATTGATTGGTTGGCAGATGAGTTCAAGAAAGAAGAGAGCATTGACCTTCGTGATGATGCGATGGCATTGCAACGTTTGCGTGAAGCTGCTGAGAAAGCGAAAATCGAATTATCATCTTCTGCACAAACGGAAATTAACTTGCCTTATGTTACAGCTACTGCAAGTGGACCTAAGCATTTAGTACGTACACTTACTTTAGCTAAGTTTAATCAGTTAATAGATGATTTAGTAAAAAGAACAATAGAGCCTTGTGCAACGGCAATGAAAGCTGCTGGTTTGTCAAAGAGTGATATCGATGAGATTATCTTGGTTGGTGGTTCAACTCGTATTCCTGCAGTTCAGGAAGCTGTTGAGAAGTTCTTCGGAAAAGCACCTTCTAAAGGAGTGAATCCTGATGAGGTGGTTGCCGTAGGTGCTGCTATTCAAGGTGGAGTTTTGACAGGAGATGTAAAAGATGTACTTCTTTTAGATGTTACGCCACTTTCTTTAGGTATCGAAACAATGGGGAATGTATTCACTAAATTAATTGAGTCGAATACAACCATTCCAACAAAGAAATCGCAAGTGTTTTCTACTGCTGCTGATAATCAGCCATCGGTTGAGATTCACGTATTGCAAGGTGAACGTGGTATGGCTGCGGATAATAAAACTATTGGTCGTTTCCATTTAGATGGAATTCCACCATCGCAAAGAGGAACACCTCAAATTGAAGTGACTTTTGATATTGACGCAAACGGAATTATCAAAGTTTCTGCAACGGACAAAGCAACAAACAAAACGCAAGACATTCGTATTGAAGCATCATCAGGATTGACCGATGAGGAAATTAAAAAGATGAAAGCAGATGCAGAAGCAAATGCGGAAGCGGATAAAGCTGCGAGAGAAACTGCTGATAAGTTGAATGAGGCTGATAGCATGATTTTTCAAACGGAAAAGCAATTGACTGAATTCGGAGATAAACTATCTGATGACAAGAAAAAGCCAATCGAAGAAGCTTTAGAAGAGTTGAAGAAAGCGCATGAAACTAAAGATGTTGCTGTAGTTGGCCCAGCTTTAGATAAAATCAACGAAGCTTGGAAAGTTGCTTCTGAAGAAATGTACAAAGCACAAGCCGATGCACAGCAAGGTGACGCAGCTCCTGAAGGAGAAGCAACTGCCGATGCTGACGTAGAAAGCGATAATGTTGAGGACGTTGACTTTGAAGAAGTGAAGTAGTTTTTAAATTATAGAAATACCGAAAGCACCATTATTGAAATGGTGCTTTTTTTGTTTTTAAAGGGAATTATCTGATTTTTAGGCTTCTTGAAGGTTCACGTCCATAACCTTTTACGAAGAGAGAATCCTTTCGAAAAGTAACTATGGCGAATGACGTAGAATCTTTGGTATCTACCATGCCTTTGAAATTTAGGTAATGCACACCATCTTTTTGAACATAACTTCCGTTATGATTGTGCCCGTTGAAATAAAATTTCACACAAGGGTATTGGTCTATTAGTGAAAGTAGTTGTTCGTAATTCCATAGATTATGCGCTTGTTCTTCTCCAAGGGAGGGAAAATGACAATAGAAACCTACGCGCTCTGTATTTTCAGTCGCTAGCTTCAATTCATTCTCGACCCATTTCAGTTGTTCTGTACTTAATCCGCCATTCCAGACTTTTAGATTGGGCATATTTTCAGCAGACAAAAGCTTGAAAAGTGAATCGGTTTGTTGCTTCTTACTATCGGTAAGAGCACCATGCAGGCTAAGGTCATTTCCGTCTAAAATGATAAAACGCCACTTGTTTTTAACGATGCTATAGTAACGGTTTTGAATGTTCATTTTATCAAAAATCAAAGGTTTTAAAGAGTCTGCGACGCTAAAATCATGATTACCCAGTACATGGTATTTGTTTGATTTTAGGCTGTTCCAAATCGGGGTGACGGAATCAAAACTTTGAAAACCAGTATCTATGAAATCCCCAAGATGAATAGAATAATCCAAAGAGTGCTCATTGAGTTCGCTTACTGCTTTTCGCAAACGTTCTGGAGACCTTCTATAAAACCGATTGTTCTCGGCTTCGCAATTACAGTACTGGCAGTCAGCGACAATTCCGATTTCAAATTCCACATGTTCAGGAACACTCCCTTTTTCGGTCTTGCAGCAGGCTAAAATGGAAATCAGTAAAAGTAAAAATATTCGTTTTATCATAAGATGTTATTAAGTGGCTTATATCTTTTACGGGGTAAAGATACTAAGTCGGTCTATTTTGGCAGAAACTACATGGATATGAAATTGTACGCCATTCAACGATTTGGCGTCCCTTTTGTTCTTAATTGCCAGAATATCAAGTAATTTTGCAGAATGATAAAAAACTACGTTGTTTTATCTTTTTTAGCACTTTTCTTTTTTCCAAAGGAAATGACATCCCAAGAA
>RCNE010001720.1_pt1 | contig 12820 bp, 9 predicted proteins | sample 2041361 | NCBI WGS metagenome assembly RCNE01 (sample SAMN09708229, study PRJNA481090) | Marine sediment metagenome, whole genome shotgun sequencing project.
GATTCGTTCGTGTATTTCAGTCCATTTTGGAAGGTTACGGATACCATTGCCGAGATCAACAGCCTCGGTGTCAGCGCCCTTTACACTTTTGATCTGGCAGGAAAATCAGCCCGTGTCAGCTTCATGCTGCCGTACCTGTCAGGTCGTTGGGAAGGCAATGTAGATAACGTATATGAAACTGTCAAACTTCATGGTTTCTCTGACCCGCGATTACGACTGTCGGTAAACCTATACGGTGCCCCCGCCTTAAAGGGTACAGAATATACCCGGTATCGTGCGCAACACCCAAACAATACCGTGGTGGGTGCCTCGCTCGCGGTCTCGGCTCCCCTGGGACAGTATGATAAAGAGGAACTCATTAACCTCAGCGGCAATCGATGGATGGTGCGGCCACAGATAGGTGCGGTCCATACTCATGGTCCCTGGTCATTGGAACTCACCGGATCCATGATTTTATTTAGCGAAAACAAAGATTTTATCGACAACACCCGGCTCAAACAGGAAGCCATGTATACCGCGCAGGCGCACGTGATTTACGAATTCAAGCCCGGCCTGTGGGCTTCTTTGAGTACTGGCTATGGCGCGGGCGGGCGCGTATACCTGGAAAAGGAAAAAACCGCTTTCGAGGTCGACAACTGGCTGTGGGCTGCCAGCTTTGGGTTTCCCATCAGCAAAACCCAGAGTGTCAAGTTGACCTGGCTCTCAGGGCGCACTCAAAATGATGTGGGCAGGGATTCGGATAACCTGAGGCTTAGCTGGTCGATAAGATTGCCAAAATAGATTTGCCTGCTTAACTCATCAAGTACCCGGAGTTTGCCTTTATCATTGTCAAAAAAAGAGCTGGTGGCACTCTCATTGCCACCAGCTCTATTTCAGATCAATTGGTTTTACTAACTGTTGCTATTTATCGCCCGCAGCCTTGGTGATTGCTTCCATCACGCGGTCCAGGCTGAAGCTGCCAGGCTTCTGCCGCGGCGGGAAATCGCGAAAGCTCTGCAGCCACTGGCCAACATAGAAGCCAGCTGGCGCGAACATGAACATACGCTCCATTTGGTGGGTAGCCGATCCCCTCGATATGGGCGCGCTCGAACGGATCCATGCGCAGATTGGCGATCATCGGCATACGCAGTTGCTCATAGGGAGCTTCCCAGACGTGCATGCCGTGTGCGTTCTGCCTCAGGAAGGTAATCTTCCAGTTGTTATAGCGCAGGGCTGCGACATTGCCGTCATCGGTCCAGTAGAGAAACTCCTTGCGCGGCCACTCGGCCTTGCCCTGGAGCGCCGGCATCAGGTTGTAGGCGTCGAGGTGGACCTTGTAGTTCCGGCCGCCAACCCGCTTGCCCTTGAGTAGATCAGCTTTCACGTTGGGGTCGCCCGCCGCCGCGAGCAGCGTGGGCAGCATGTCTTCGTGTGCGGCGATATCGTTAACGACCGTGCCGGGCTTGATAACCCCGGGCCAGCGGATAGCTGTCGGTACGCGGAAGCCACCTTCCCACTGTGTGGCCTTCTCGCCGGCAAACATCGTGGTACCGCCATCGGGCCAGGTGAACACCTCGGCGCCGTTATCGGTGCTGTACATGACGATGGTGTTGTCTACAATGTCCAGTTCATCAAGTTTGGCGAGTAGTTCACCTACCATTCCATCGTGCTCGACCATGCCGTCGGCGTAGACGCCAAGTCCGGTCTTGCCCTCGGACTCGGGTTTGAGGTGCGTCCAGACGTGCATGCGGGTGCTGTTCCACCAGACGAAGAACGGCTTGTCGGCTTTGACCGCGCGCTCCATGAAGTCCATCGCCCTGCTGGTAACTTCCTCGTCCACCGTTTCCATGCGCTTCTTGGTCAGCGGGCCAGTGTCTTCAATCTTGCCATCTGCAAAGCTGTGAATCACGCCGCGGGGGCCAAACTGCTGGCTGAAGGTCGTCTTGCCATCCAACTTCAGATCACCGGGGTAGTCTGGATTTTCCGGCTCTTCCTCGGCATTCAAATGGTAGAGGTTGCCAAAAAACTCGTCGAAGCCGTGATTAGTGGGCAACATCTCATCGCGGTCACCGAGGTGGTTCTTACCAAACTGACCGGTCGTGTAACCTTTCGCCTTCAGCAGCACGGCGATGGTGGGGTCTTCTACTTTCATCCCTTCCGGTGCACCTGGCAGCCCGACCTTGGTCAGGCCGGTGCGCATCGGCGACTGGCCGGTGATGAAGGCAGCACGGCCGGCAGTACAGCTTTGCTGACCATACCAATCTGTAAACACAGCACCTTCAGAGGCGATGCGGTCAATGTTGGGCGTTTTATAGCCCATCATGCCCATGTTGTAGGCGCTGACGTTGAACTGACCGATATCGTCACCCCAGATAACCAGGATGTTTGGCTTATCGGCCGCAAAAGCCGTTTGTAGTGGCAATAGGATCAATAAAGCGATTAATTTCAGTGATATAACTTTCACGCAACTCTCCAGAGTGAATAAATTTCAGAAATGTGACTTCATTATGCATAAATTTTAAATATCAAACCATCACATTTATGGGACAATCTACGTTCATTGTTACTCGCAACCTTTCTAAATATGCTCATTTCAGAATCAGGCCACTGAAAAAATCAGGTTTACCAGGTTAGTGCAATGGTTCACATGTTATTCTAATAGGCTCACGGTCTGGTCAAAGAAAATGAAAATTCACACTGTTGTTTTCCGAAAACTCTTCGCAGTTCCTACCGCTCTTTGTTTACTGCCGATCCTGTTCCTGGTAACCGCTTGTGCCAGCAAACCGCTCAACCCCTGGACCACAGATTCTCCACCACTTGCACTGGTTCCCGTGGGTGATGCCGGCGTGGATGATCAAAGGGGACGGTTTCGTGAAATATTTTGCGAGGTACTGGAATCCCGTGGTGAGGAGTGGCCGGATTACCGGCCATGTGATGAAGCGCTTACACGCGTTGCAAATGAACCCGAAGGCACTGGCGAACCGGTAGATCTGGGTGTGAGCCAGCAAAAATTTCTGACGCTGATCGTGCCTGGAGTCGGCTGGGAGTGTATTGAAGAATGGTTGAAAAATGATGGTGCCGTAACTGCCCTTCTGAAGAGTTTTGGTTTTGAGGCTAAATTATTACAAGTCGATGGGCTTTCAAGTTCTGAAAAGAATGCACGTCAAATTCGCGATGCCATCGCGGATCTGCCTGCGGAGTTTGATGACATTCCAATTTTGCTTATTGGCTATTCAAAAGGTGCGCCTGATATTCTCCAGGCAATTGTCGAATATCCAGAGCTGAGCAAACGCGTCTTCGCCGTGATCAGTGCTTCCGGTGCCATTGGCGGTTCGCCACTGGCGAATGCAGCTGATCCGAAAGATCTCAATATTATTCGCCGTTTTCCCGGTGCCGATTGCAGTGAAGGAGACGGAGGTGCAATCGACAGTTTGCGACCTGAAACACGCAGGAAGTGGTTGGCGAATAACACACTACCCGACGATATTGCCTACTACTCATTGGTAACCTATCCCCATCCGGACCGCATCTCATCTGTGCTTGGAACCACCTATAAAAAGCTCAGTAAGGTAGACGCCCGTAACGACAGCCAGTTGCTTTACTACGATCAGGTCATTCCGGGCAGTACTTTGTTGGGGTTCCTGAATGCCGACCACTGGGCAGTGGCAGTGCCGATTGCCCGGAGCCACAGTTTTATCGGTTCAACGTTTGTGGACAAAAACGACTATCCGCGCGAAGCGATGGTTGAAGCGGTACTCAGGTTTGTTGAAGAGGATATGAAAAATCGCGCGTTAATGGAGAAATAACGGGGCAATGGGCGTTCTTTAAGCCAGAACCTAAATACTGAATTGCACCTTCATCATTGCAGTGAGCAAATCGGTATACATTTGGTAACGGTTGAAGTCCGCTTCCACGCTCAAAGGTTTTTCACCCGTTTCGCCATACCATATGACAAACCTCGCGGTATGAGTTTTGGCGTCATTACTCTTTAGTCTGTATTTGTAAACAAACCCGGTCCCCTCATCCACGGTCGAGTTGGGTGACCCGACCAGCGCGATCAATTCATCACGTGCAGGCATGTCTTTAAACCAGTTCCGGTCCAGGGGCAGGATCATGGATCGGGTAAACGGATTAAGCTCGGCCTGGCAGGCAAAATCAGTGATCTCATCCAGACCGGATAAGTTGATCGTGTTTGCAGTCATTAACAATTCGGCGGGTAGGTCACTACTGCTGATTTTTGACAACCGAAGCTGACCATCTACAGGAATAAAATTGAATTCGAGGCTAAATTCCTCCAGCAAAGAGCTTGTCCCGATATCAGGGCCGTTTGCTACACGCTGAAACAGATAGCTCATCGTTGAACCTGTTTCTGATCTCGAAATGGTGGTAGGTGGAGCGTCCCAAATCAGATCCATGTCTTGTTCAAGCAATACCGGATCATGGAAATCAAGCTCAACGTTTCGGCCAATCGCGATCGTAAAATGTTCATCAAATGAACAGGTCTGGCTCCTGAGCGTGATCAGGCGGTCCAGAAAGCAGCCCTGCAGAAGGAATGTAAAAGTAAGCAGGACAAGCAATGGCCCGCCGCGACTTTTTTTTGAATGTGGCGTGCTGCATTCACCGGAACTTTTGGACTTTCCGGGCTTGTTACTCATCATGTGAGTATCAGTCTTTATTGAACCGTTCAGCCTGTGTCTTCAGTGTCCAGGTTATGAAAACTCCCGCACACACGATGGTGAGCAAACCATTGATCTGGATAAATTGCGGCGGAAGGCCTTCGATCAGACCTTCAAGTACAGCGCAGGTTAAAGCCAGGAGTGCCAGTGAGATCAGTATGAAGTTTTTCATATGCTTTCCTGTCGTGAGTTAAAGACAGGTCCACTGTATGTGTATCAACCAGATACTGCTTGGCTATTGAGGACAATGACTTAACCGCTCTTTTGTGGGGATCATTTCTGTTGAGGCTTGCTTTTCTGCAGGGCCTCCGAGAGTCCAAGCCCGAAATGCGTCAAGGCCAGTGAGTATTCGTCCAGCGTGACCGGAATCAACTCCACCTGGTCGCGTGGTACGACTTTCACCGATCCGGCAAAGGGTGTCGGTGTCCACGGTTGCATCACCACGTACATATCGGGGCCATGCTCTCCAATCACAAAGATGGGCTCGAGCGATCCGTCATCGTGGTGCCAACTGGCCGGCTTGAAGGACTCCTCGTCTTCCAGGTTCAGCAACGCGCCAACCAGGCTTTTCATTATCCGGTACATCGGCAAATGGTCCAGGCTTCGTGACTCCAGCCACTCGGCGACCCTGCGTGTCGGTTTGGTCGACCAAATCGCGCCAATCAGTAGTGCCATCAGTAGGATCAATACCAATGCGATCAATTTCTCGGGATCATCTTTCCGGATCCAATCGGTAGGGAAAAGATCGGCAATCGGTGTGGCGACAGCAATCATGACTTCAAGCAATTCCCGTAGGGTGAGGTAAACCAATACCAAGGGGATCAGTACGACCAGACCGCGAACGAGCGCATTTTTCAAATATTTAAACATATTTCTTACCTCCGGTGCTTTCGTGATCAGAATGGCGGGCGCTGCGGGTAAAACCTACCAGGCCTGGCCGACCTGGAGGTACCAGTTTGTCTCTTCCGGACCCCTGGCAATATCAATACCTACCCAGATATTCTGCACATCAAAAATTCTGTAGCGTGCACCCAGGCCATAACTGTAAATGCTTTGCTCCGAGTCGAAGATAGGGAGGTCGCTGCTTGTCTTACCTGAGCCGGCAAAAGCAATCATCGCCCATTTGGGTGAGAAATTGTAACGGCCTTCGATTTCTCCAATAGCAACACGGTCACCCTGGTAGCGCAATGCGGGTATCCCGCGCAGATTGACATAAGGGTAAGCAAAAAATGGAGCGTCGCCACTGGTGGCCTGGTATTCCAGGCGTAACCCCAGCACAAACTTCTCGCCGAAGGGGTGAAAGGAGGTCAATTTCAGCTTGCCATTCCAATAATTATAATCACCACCTATGGCATCGTCATAACGCCAGAGGGAGAGGTCAACCAACTGACCCGAATTGGGCATCGAGGTGTTGTCACGGCTATCCCATGCCAACTTGCCGGACAGGCCGACATTTTTCAGGTCACTGGGAAATAGCTCAATGGGTGTCCCGTCAGGCAGGTCTACCCTGAATGCGGTGTCAGCGCTGAGGTAAGACAGGCCAATACCCCAGAACCAGCGGCTGTCACCGAATCGAAAGCGGGTTTCCTGGTAAGCCAGAACGCCTTCGAGATTGAACTTGAGCGGCTGGTCCGCCAAATAAAAGGTTGAATTTATGTTGGCCCAGGCCGCAACTGCAGTAAAACGGATATGGTCGTCTTTGAATGTATTCATATGACCCGCACCGGCAGCGGCGGTCTCGTTGCTCGTGTAGGCGCCAAATACCCCGGTTACAGTTGGTGGTGGTTCCTGTTCTGACGAGGCATTACCGATCGATTCCAACGACGCCAGGCGGTCTTTATTGGATACTGCTTTTTTAGGGTGAAAATAAGCCAGTACCAGGCCAAGACCATCGCCGATAGCAGGTTCGGTGATGAATACCGGAATGGGAAGGATACGCCCCCGGTTTGGGTCTTTTTCTTTCTGGCGTTCCCAGAATGATTTTCGCTTCTTCTTTTTTTCTTCTCCTGGTTCATCATCTGCTGAAATAGTTTCTGTTTCAGTTTTTGCCTCGGTTTCGGTTTGAATTTGAGTGTTGTCTTGATCGCCAAATACTGGTGTAGCGACAGCTATGACCAGCAGAGTCACCGTCAGTAAAGCGTAGAAAGGTCTCATAAACAGGCAGGTCCCCGCTTGCGCGGGGATGACTGTACCTTTGTTTGGCGACTGGTTTAAGGCCATTGAGGTATGCGGCCTGGTGTCCAGGGTGCGCCTTCGGCCTGTAGTGCAGCTTCAACCTCAGCGAGGTCGGAGGCAATTGCATTGAGTTCAGTCAGCGCTTGCCGGAATTGCTGCTCAGCGATCATGTACGAGTCGCGATAGTTACCCGTGACGGCAGACTGGCTGTCCCAGTGGCCACCCACGATACTGTTGATGCGACTGTTAAGGGACATGGGTGCCGATTCCGCACGACCTGCAACCGTACTGTCACCACTGAAGCGAACTTTCAGGTCCTGCATACGCGTATTCAAAGCACGTAAAGCCTGAGCCTGTTCTTCACTGGAAGATGGCGTATCTGCTGCCGCTTTAAGCAAGTGGTCAATTCGGCCCTGAATTTCACTTCTTGCTTTATTCGCACCCATGATCGCACGGTAAAGATCGTTTGATTGCATTTCAAAATCGAGTAGTGCCTGACGGTCATCCGTGACCAGGCCACCCTCGAATAGTGGTTTCAATGTGAAGGAGCGTGATGATGAAATATCGACTGGTTGCCCTTCCACGCGTTTTGACATGGTCACCGTGTATTGACCGGGTAAGGCCATCGGGCCCTGTGGCGGACCTTCCCAGGGGGCAAAATCGGTGTCAGGGTTTAACTCGACCGGGTCGGGTGCGGGATAGCGCATATTCCATGCAACGCGATGAAACCCTTTACCGGCGGGCGCATCGATACGCTGTATCACATTGCCGGATGCATCAAGTACCGTTAGCGTCATGGACGGTGCTTCTTCACGGTCTTCATTGCGTAACTGATCCCAACTTGGATAGGGATTATCCTCACCTTCTTTCTGGCGTTCCTCTTCTTCTTTCCGGCGCTGGTCCTTTAATGATTGCAGATCTTCAGGAAGATAATAGGCAAAAACTGCTCCGTAAGGCGGATTGTCGGCGCTGAATCGGCCCACACCCCAGTCACCTTTTCCACCCCAGCCACGGCGGGTGTCGGGGACATAAAGCCATGCGTCACGGACGCTGAACAAGCTTGGCTTTTTCAATTCATCGCTACCGGACCGTAGCGGTGAATAGTCATCGAGAATATAAATGCCGCGACCAAATGTACCGACTACCAGGTCACCTTCACGACGCTGGATTTCAAGATCACGCACAGCAATCGTTGGCAGGGAGGTCATTTCGTTCCAGTTTTCACCGCCATCATTGCTGAAGAACAGACCAAACTCTGTACCCACAAACAGCAGCTTGGGATCGACATGATCCTCGATGATGGTATGTGCGGTGCCGCGCTCCGGCAGGTTGTTACTGATCAGAGCCCAGCTTTTCCCACGGTTTTCAGTTTTCAGAACATAAGGCTTATAGTCACCGCGCTTGTGGTTGTCGATTACCGCATAGGCGACATCGGCGCTATGGAATGAGCTGATGATGTCCTCAACCAGCGACATATCGGGTACGTCCTTGAATGATTTGACGGTGCTCCAGTTGCTGCCGCCATCGCTGGTGACGTGGATCAGACCGTCATCGGTGCCCGCGTAAATCAGGCCCTCAACCAGCGGGCTTTCATCCACGGCTATCAGCGCACCGTAAGTTGATGTGGAAGTATTCTTGGCGATCGCATCAACACTCCAGACACGGCCCATCACGTCCAATTTATTGCGGTCGATCGGCCGGCTCAAGTCACCGCTGACTTCTACCCAACTCTCGCCACGATTATCGGAGCGGAACAGACGCTCGGCACCGTAGTACAGTCTGCGGTTGTCGTGCGGCGATATGATCAGCGGCGCATTCCAGTTCCAGTTGTAGTTGTTCTCATCACTGCCGGGCATCGGCGTAATCTGCAGACGTTCACCGGTGACACGGTCGAAACGTCCCAGAGAACCATACTGGGCCTGTGCATAGATGATATTGGCATCGGTGGGGTCGATCTGCGCCTTAAAACCGTCGCCAAACTGGGCTATGGACCAGTCCGCGTTGGTGATGCCATCGGTTTTTGTGTTGCGGCTTGGCCCGCACAGGCTGAAGTTATCCTGTGTACCTGCGCAGACGTTATAAAAAGGTGCGTCATTATCAGGTGTTGCCCGGTAAAACTGTGTCACCGGCAGGTTGCGCACATGACGCCACAACTGGCCGCGGTCCCAGCTTTCATAGACGCCCCCGTCACCGCCGATATAAAGGTGGGACGTATTAGCCGGATCAATCCAAAGCGCATGGTCATCTACATGACGGTTTTTGAAAGAGAGTTTGTTCCAGCTCTTGCCACCGTCCTCGGAAACCTGCGAAAAGGTATCCACCGAATAGACACGTTCCGGATTCTGCGGGTCAACATACAACTCGTTGTAATACTGAGGGCTACTGGTACCGTGATCTGAACGCTTCTCCCAGCTTTCGCCGAAATCGTTACTGCGGTAAATTCCCTTGTCCTTTTTGTCTGCCTCGATGATGGCGTAAATCATGTTCGGTTCTGAAGGGGCTGCTGCCAGACCGATACGACCAAGGTCACCGGCTGGCAAACCACCGGCAACTTTGTACCAGCTAATGCCGCCATCGGTGGTTTTGTGAATGCCACTACCCGGTCCGCCATTGATCAAAGTCCATACATGACGCCGGCGCTGGTAACTGGAGGCAACAATCACATCCGGATTGCCCGGGTCGATGACAAATTCATTGATACCGGTATTTTCATCGATATCCAGAATACGTTTCCAGTTAGCGCCCCCGTCGATGGATCGATACAGACCCCGGTCTCCGCCAGAATTCCAAAGAGGACCCTGGGCCGCGACGTAGATGGTGTTACTGTCTCCGGGGTGAAAACGGATCATGGAAATGTGCCCGGATTCTTTCAGGCCCATATTCTTCCAGGTCTTACCGCCATCGATGGATTTGTAGACACCGTCACCGAAACCAACGCTGCGTTGCGCGTTATTCTCGCCGCTGCCAACCCATACGACATTCGGATTTGCCGGGTCGATTTCGACAACGCCAATGGCAAACGAATTTTCGTTCTCAAAAAGTGCTGTCCAGGTGATACCGTTATTGTCGGTTTTCCACAAATTTCCGGATGCCATGGATACGTAAAAACTCTGTGGCTGACCTGGATGAAATGCGAAATCAGAAACTCGCCCGGATACCAGTGCAGGACCGATATTTCGCAACGGTATATCGGCCAGCGGATGTTCGGCGGCCAGTGTAACTGCAGGTAAGTTAAAAGCGGTGAGGAAGAGCATTGTGAAAAGCAGTCTGGTGCGTAGCATTTTATTGATTTCCGATTGCCGATAAAGACTCCCATTTTACGCAAAACGGTTGGCATACGCACCCGGCACGATGGCTAAATTTTGTTGTTTAGTACCATCGTCACCGGTTTTTGTGTATCGTTGTAATCAGGCATTGAACATGAAGAAATTACAAGTCAGAGATCTTTGGGGCCAACTTAAAAAACGCAAAGTTGTTCGCGTTGCGTGGGTTTATCTTCTTGTTAGTGTGCTGGTCATTCTGATTGCCACGGTGACCTTCGAACGTCTCGGTGTACCAGCCTATGTACTTTCTCTTCTGCTCGTTGTCATCCTGCTTGGCTTCCCTGTCGCCCTCTTTTTGGCCTGGGCTTTTGAAATTACTCCATACGGTATACGTAAAGACTCAGCACGTGACATAGAAACCACTACGAAAGTTGAGAAACACAGCGATAGGATGTCCTCCATCGCTGTACTGCCTTTTGAAGACCTGAGCGAAAACGGAGATCAGGCCTACTTTTGCGAAGGATTGGCAGAGGAAATTCTCGATGTTTTGCGTAAGACTCCAAATCTCCGGGTTGCCTCACGGGGAGCGGCATTTGAATTGGGAAGCGAACAGGCCAACTTCAGTGAAGTAGGCAGGAAGCTCAAAGTACAGTTGGAGCTCAAGGGAACCTGTAAAAAAACGGCTGATAAGTTGCACGTTAAGGTGCAACTTATCGATACCTCTGACGGCAGCGAACGTTGGGCCTGCCAGTATGACCGCCCACTTGAAGATATTTTTGAAATACAGGAGGAGGTCGAAAGTTCGGTGATGACGGCTCTGAATGTAGCAAACCCGGAGCAGTTGTTTACCCCCCGGCCACTTGTAAGCAATAAGGCATATGACCTGTTTTTGCATGGTCTGAGTTGCTTTGCCAAGCACACCACACAAGACAATGTCTACGCGAGACAGCTGTTCAAACAGGCCATTGATCTTGAACCGGAATTTGGGCGTGCCTGGGCCGCACTTGCCTATACATATGGCTACTCCTATATGTATTTTAATGCCACCGATGTAAACCTGGCCGAGGCGAAACGTACCAGCAAACAGGCGTTAAAACTTATCCCTGATCTGGCTGAATCACATATTTCATACGGTATTGCCTGCTGTATGGATCAGAATTATTCAAAGGCAGCAGATGAATTTGATAAAGCCATCGAAATCGATCCCCGAAACTTCAGGGCATGGTACTTTTTCGGTCGTGCCAAGGTTCACGAAGGTGATCTGAACAGGGCGCTGAAACTATTTGAACGTGCCTCAGCGGTTCGTTCCGAAGATTTTCAAAGCGTGTTACTACAGGCACAACTCTATACCAGCCTCGGCCAGAAGAACAAAGCGATCGAAGTGACCCGCGAAGGTATAGAACGGGTCAGGGCCATGCTTGAAATTAATCCGAATGACAACCGGGCACTCAATATGGGTGCATTTGCCTTACTAAGGCTGGGACAGACGGGGGAATCAGTCAAGTGGATGTCAACATCGTTAAAGAACGCACCCATGGATTCCATCATTCAATACAACGGTGCCTGCTTTTTCTCACTTGCCGGGGACGTTGAGCAGGCGTTGGATCACCTGGAGCACTGCCTGATCAAGGTGGGCAACATCAGCCGTGAATGGCTGGAACACGATTCGGATATGGATAATATCCGCAACCACGACCGGTACGCGGAAATTATCAAGAGTTTCCCCGAATAGACACCGGCAATCGCCAGGTTATCGTTATGACCTGAATTTATCCAGACCGGTTGGATATTTGGTTATGATGGCAACATGCATTTGCTATTACCTCTCATTTTCGTTTTTGCACTGATTTTTGGCCCCGGTTGGTGGGTGCGCACTGTCATGTCCCGCTATAGCAAACCGGCTGACCGTTACGATGGTACGGGCGGGGAACTGGCAAGGTATCTGCTGGATGGTTTTGATCTTCAAAATGTAAAAGTGGAAGAAACCCCTGACGGTGACCATTATGACCCACAGGAAAAGGTCATACGTCTGACTCCCGGAAACCTCAACGGGCATTCGTTAACGGCCGTGACGGTGGCAGCACATGAGGTCGGACATGCCTTGCAGGATGCCAGCGGCTATGCGCCACTGAAAGTTCGAAGTCAGCTCATCAAGCTGACACAACCGGTGCAGAAACTGGGGGCTGGTATTTTAATTGCTGCTCCGTTCATTGGAATGCTCACACGGGCACCACTGGTAAGCCTGTTGATGATTCTGGGTGGTTTGATGAGCCTCGGTGCTACAACCCTCGTCCACCTTGTGACCCTGCCGACCGAATTGGATGCCAGTTTCAAGCGGGCCTTACCCATGCTCGAAAAAGGCGGCATCCTCAAACCCGTTGACCTGCCACACGCCCGGCGCCTGCTTACCGCCGCGGCCCTGACCTATCTTTCAGCCTCACTGGCCAGCCTGTTGAATATTGCGCGCTGGTGGGCTCTGTTGAGGCGGTAAATGAAAACCAGCTACAGTTGGCCTGTTTAAACCTGAAACCTGTCCACTTAATCAAAGCCCATTCCCGAACTGCGGACTTGTTAATCCTGAACATAATGGTGCTGCTTAATTCTAAATAACCAGTAGACCAACAGAGCCTAAACTTGCGGGGGAGCAGAGGTCGCGCGGTACCTTACTTCAGGACTCGCTCAAGCACATCCATGTGGCGCTCGATACTCGACTCCTGTCTCGTACGG
>RCNE010001457.1_pt1 | contig 12814 bp, 12 predicted proteins | sample 2041361 | NCBI WGS metagenome assembly RCNE01 (sample SAMN09708229, study PRJNA481090) | Marine sediment metagenome, whole genome shotgun sequencing project.
ACAGAACTTGATATGCCAGATAGTTCAGCCAAGACGGCGTCACGTAGCCCCGCAAGTGCCAGATATAGTTGATCCAACGCCCTTCATGCAGGGTTTTGTTCCAGAACATATCGGCATCCGCAAACAGGGCCGGATAGTCGTCGTACCGTATCATCGGATCCGCCAAGTTCGGAAGCGAGATTACCAGTATTGCCGCCAAAGACAGCCACAGAACATGTCCGATCTGAAGACAGCGACCTGATCCGTTTTCAGCATGCAAAATCCGTGTCACAATTGGGAGCGCAGCCGCAGTCATGCAGAAGCGGACCCATTCATCTTACGAAACCGCATTGATGCCGCGATCACAGCGGCGCGAACCTTCGCAATCTGCGTGACGGTGTTACGAGGAAGACGAGACACAACACTTTTGCGGAGCAGCCATAAAACGTCGCCACCGTCTTGAACGCTCTGATCCGCAGGAATTTCATGTTGCAGCACTTCGTCCGGCAATCCTATGCGGCCAGCTTCATTCACATACAATATGGAATTGTAGCGATACCAGGGTGCCGCTGTCTTGTCGTCCTTCAAATAGGGGCGAAGACAGTCATACGCGCGAAAGCCTCTGGATTTGAATATTTCCTCCCAATACGCAAGGGGTTGTTCATTGACATGGTATTCACCACCCTGCCCTTTCACGGCCGCTGAAAAAAGCACCCTATCAGAGGCTACTGTCAAGCTGTCGACCAGCGTCTCAGCCGCAGAATTTGGCAGGTGTTCCCCCACTTCAAGGCTTTGCGCCAAATCAAAGCGCTGATTTGTGCGCACCGGCTGTGTAAGATCAGCAGCAAGAAATGAGCCCTGCTCGACTGCGAGACGGGACCGATCAACGTAGTCACCGTCTACACCCAGAACATCTGACACACCGGCATTTTGCCATTCAGCCAGCCAAATACCGCGACCACTGCCCAGATCAATCACGCTTTTGGGGCGAAGCATAGGATATAGCTTTGCAATGAGGCTACAGGCGGAGGAATGCGCGCTCTGGTCAATATAGTCAAAGAATGTGTCATTGTAGACGTGTTTCATAACGCAACCTCTTTGTTGTGTTTGCCGCGTGTAAAGACCCAAATGGTCATGATAAAATAGTTCTGAATGGGCAGGGTTATTGTCACAATTACGGCCGCCACCCAATTCGAAAGCTCTAATCCGGTTGCGATGCTGCCAGTAATCAAGGTCGCTGAAATAAATCCCAGCCCTATCATGATGATGAACCTGAGGATCTGTCCTCGGTCGTTAAGCCTGTTGCCGAAGGTAAAGCATGCCTGACCGACATATTGCAGACTAACGGCCAATATGAAGGCAAGCGAATTTGCAACCGGCTGAGCTGCGCCCAGCGCAATAAGGGCGAGATAACTGCCCACATAAACAAGCGCGACAAGTACACCGACAATGGCAAATCGAATTATTTGCATCAGGCACTTTCTCTCACTGCTATCGGTGCAGTGTCGCGCAACTCTTCACTGACAAAATAAAGTGGCCGTTGCTTCGCCTCGACATACAACCGCCCGACATATTCGCCCAGAATCCCCAATGTAAGTAGCTGAACACCAGAAAAGAAACTCACCGCAAGGACAACAGATGCCCACCCGGGAGCTGTCTGAAATAATATGAGAGACCGAAACACATAGACCGCCATTAGGGTTGCAATGACGAGACTTACAAATGAAAGCCGTGTTGCGAGTTTGAGAGGTTTTGTCGAGAATGCAGTCATCGCATCCACAGAGAATCGTATCATTTTGCGCAAGGGATACTTGGTTTCTCCGGTTTCACGCGGAACGCGCACATATTCGATGCCGACCTGTTTGAAACCTGCCCAGGCAAACATTCCTCTGACAAAACGTGCGCGTTCGGGCATTTCAAGAACGGCGTCGAGCGTTTTGCGGTTCACTAAGCGGAAGTCACCGGTATCATGTGGAATACTAACATCAGACAGAACATTCAAAACCCGATAGAAAACGTGCGCCGTCGCGCGTTTGAAAAATGTCTCACCCTTACGTTCAATACGGCGCCCGTAAACAACGTCAAATCCGCGATCCATCATAAACATCATATCTGTCAATAGTTCAGGCGGATCCTGCAGATCTGCATCAAGCATCATGATGCGTTCACCCCTCGACGCCTCTAAACCTGCAGTCAGCGCGACCTGATGGCCTCGGTTTGCTGAGAGCTTAACTCCAATGAGTTGAGGACAAGAGCGGCGCGCAAGCCGAATAGCTTGCCACGTCCCATCGGTTGAACCGTCATCTACCAGAATAATTTCAGCTTGCTGTTTCCAAGGGTTAATGGTCGCAGACAGCCGCGCCACAAGTTCGGAAATTCCGTCTTCTTCGTTCATACAGGGAACAATTATCGACAAGTACATTCGAACGCTCCGTGGGTTCTGGCCATCTGAGTAAAAAATGCCGTCCCAATGAGTTCAAATTGAGGCCGATTTTGGTGGAAAAAAAGAAGCGCTCCGTCGCCGAATTAGCGACAGATTAATACTCATTGCTAAGGTGCAAAGGCTTTGCATCACAAAGAAAGAGCAACGCGAAAAGTTCCGATGGAATTGCCGGATCAAACCGGCTCGAGGCAGTCACCGCAACCTGCTCGGTCGCATTCAGATTTCGGAAGCGAGCAGGCCTATTTGCCTGAAGCGCTTTTGCCTCACGTCAACCGGGTTTCAGTTTCAGCGCAGCCATGAGCTGGTGAAACTTTTCTCCTTGAATAATCACATGGTGCCTCAGCATTTGAGCCGCAAGTTCTGCATCACCAACGCGTAGCGCATCAACGATCGTTTCATGCTCGGCGAGGGATTGCGTCATTCTTCCGCGAAACCGCAATTGAACGCGACGGTAGGGTTTCAGCCGGTTTTGAAGCCGCAGAGCCTCTTTCTCCAGAAATGCGTTCGATGCACCTTTATAGATTTCTTGGTGGAACACTTCGTTTTCCAGATAATATTTTGCGGTATCTTGATGTTCGACTGCGGAAAGGCATCTGCGATTAGCCTCGGTGAGCCGGTCCAAGCCGTCCTCATCTATGCGGGACGCGGCAAGGCGGCCGCACGCCGCTTCCAACTCGGCCATGGTCTCGAACATTTCAATAAGTTCAACGGGTCCGGGTTGGCGTATGAACACCCCTCTTCGGGGGATTTGTTCAGCCATTCCGGAAAGAACCAACCTTTGCAATGCCTCCCGAATTGGAGTGCGGGATACATTGAAATGTTTCGCAAGCTTGATCTCATCAAGCCGGTGGCCGTCCTTATATTCCCCTTTGAATACAAGTTGCTCAATGGTTTCAGCTATTTGCTCGGCGCGTTTGACTTCCATGTCTACAAGGTAGCATTTGCCTGCTATGGATGCAATAAGTTAGATATTGTATACAAAATTATTGACCACGGATGCAATGCGTGAAACAACGACGCTATCCCGCCAGAGTCCGCTCTGTCGGTTCAATCCAGGGAGGATAAAATGAAAAAGAAATTTCTGATGACTGCCACGACGGTGGCACTGATCGCCCTAACAACCGTAGCAAACGCCACCGAACTGCGCCTGTCGCACCAATGGTCCAACAAAGATGTGCGCCACAAAGTTGCACAGATCGTTGCCGATGGCGTTGCACAAGCAGACGTCGATCTGGAGATCAAGATATTTGGTTCAAAATCGCTGTTCAAGCCGCGCGAACAATACCGGCCTCTCAGCCGCGGCCAACTTGACATGACAGTGCTGCCGCTGAGCTACGCGGGCGGGCAGCAGCCTGCATTTAACCTGACTCTGATGCCCGGCTTGGTCAAAAACCATGATCACGCGGCGCGTCTGAACGAGTCGCCGTTCATGGAGGCCCTTGAGGCCAAAATGGCTGAAGATGACGTGATGGTTCTGGTTCACGGCTATCTGGCTGGCGGCTTTGCCGGCAAAGACAAGTGCATCACCAAACCCGAGGACGTGCAGGGTTTGCAAACCCGCGCGGCAGGTAAGTCGTTTGAGCAGATGCTTGCGGGCGCAGGCGCGTCGATTGCCTCCATGGCATCTTCGGAAATCTACAACGCCATGCAAACCGGTGTCTTGAATGCCGCGAATACCTCGTCTTCCTCATTCGTTTCCTACCGGATTTACGAGCAGGTGAGTTGCTACACCCCGGCGGGCGATGTCGCCCTGTGGTTCATGTACCAGCCACTCCTGATGAACAAATCCACCTTCGAAGGGCTCAATGCGGATCAACAAGCCGCGTTGCTTGCGGCCTCCGAGAAGGCTCAGGTGTTTTATCTGGAAGAAGCCAAGAAAGAAGACGCGGCCTCGGCAGAGGTCTTCAAAGAAGCCGGCGTAGAGATTGCCGAGATGAGCGCGGAAGACTTCGAAGCATGGCGCGCCTTGGCGCAGGAGACGTCTTACAAAGCGTTTGTCGAGGAAGTTCCTGACGGTCAGGCACTGCTCGATATGGCACTTGCAGTCAAATAGACAGCTCAAAGGGCGACGGCGGACAAAGCCGTCGCCCACGCCACGTAAAACTGACTCAGGATAATCGTTATGGCTAGCCAAAGTTCGGCTGCCGCATCGCACACGGGCAATAACCCGTTTCTACGCGTTGTCGCAGCACTCTCTACTCTAGCAGGATGGTGCTCTGCGGCCATGATTGTGGCGGCTGTCGCGATAACCTGCCAAATGATTTTTGTGCGCTTCGTGCTGAACGGGTCGACGGTTTGGCAGACAGAGGCGGTGATTTACCTTGCCATCGGTTCGACGCTGATTGGCCTGCCTTATGTACAGCGGTTGCGCGGTCATGTGAATGTGGATTTGGTCCCGCTGTCCTTGCCGAAAAAGGCGCGCTACGTGATGTGCCTTGTGACGCTGACCCTGTCGATCGTGATGGTCGCGATTATGGTTTGGTACAGCTATGAGCACTGGCACCTGACCTATGAGCGCAACTGGAAATCCGACACAATTTGGGGCGTCCGTTTATGGATACCCTATCTGGCGTTGCCAGTTGGATTTGGGTTGTTCTTGTTGCAATTGATCGCCGATCTTGTCGCCGTTGTCCTGAAAATTGACGCACCCTTTGGGCTGGAGGACGTGTAATGGACCCTCTAGTACTTGGCGCAATGGTTGCGTTCTTCACCATCTTTGTGCTTTTCTCCGGCGTCTCAGTCGCGCTTGGATTGCTCATCGTCTCGACCGGTTTTTTATTCATCTTCGATGGCATGCGGTCGCTTGAACTGCTACCCGAAATTCTGTTCGGCAAGCTGGACAACTTTGCGCTTCTGTCGATCCCAATGTTCATCATTATGGGGTCGTCCATCGCGTCAACCCGAGCCGGTGCCGATCTTTATGAGGCTCTGGAGCGATGGCTAACGCGCGTGCCCGGCGGCTTAGTGATCTCAAACCTCGGCGCATGTGCGCTGTTTGCAGCGATGTCGGGGTCCAGCCCGGCGACCTGCGCGGCCATTGGCAAGATGGGTATCCCGGAGATGCGCAAACGCGGCTATCCCGATGGTGTGGCCGCAGGCTCGATTGCCGCCGGTGGTACGTTGGGCATTCTGATCCCGCCCTCCGTTACGATGATCGTTTACGGCATCGCAACCGAGACCTCGATTGGTCGGCTGTTTCTTGCAGGTGTCATTCCCGGGCTGCTGCTCGTCTGTTTGTTTATGGCGTGGTCGCTGTATTCCACATGGAAATCCGGCAACAAAGAACTGTTGGCCTCCGGCAGCTACACTTGGCGTGAACGCTTCGAGATATTGCCGCGCGTTTTGCCATTCCTGTTTATCATTCTGGGCGTGCTCTATGCGATGTACGGCGGCATTGCGACGCCGTCCGAAACGGCAGCTGTGGGCGCACTTTTGTGCCTGATCATCGCGATGGTGATATACAAGCTGTGGAACCCCAAAGACCTATGGGTGGTTTTGCGCGACAGTACCAAAGAAAGCGTGATGATCCTGTTCATTATCGCAGCAGCTGGCGTGTTCTCCTACATGCTGTCCAGCCTGTACATCACCCAGTCCATCGCCGAATGGATCGGCACGTTGGAAGTGAACCGCTGGATCTTGATGGCTTGCGTCAATGTGTTCCTGCTGATTGCTGGGTTCTTTCTTCCGCCTGTTGCAGTGATCTTGATGGCGGCCCCCATTCTTCTGCCGATCATCACAACCGCCGGTTTCGATCCGATTTGGTTCGCCGTCATTCTGACGATCAACATGGAGATCGGGTTGATCTCGCCGCCGGTCGGGCTGAATCTCTATGTGATTAACGGCATCGCGCCCGACATTTCACTTAAAACAATCCTCACCGGCTCGCTGCCATTTGTGGCCTGCATGGTCGTTGCGATCATTCTGCTGTGCCTGTTCCCTGGGCTGGCGACGTGGCTGCCTAACGCCATGATGGGAACTGCGATATGAGCATTTTCGGCGATCTCATTTCGACCGTTTTCGAACGGCGCTATCTCAAAGGCATATCAGACAAAGCTGAAAAGCGTTCGATAACCGAGCTGTGCCAAGCCTTGCTTGGAAGCTATGGCGAAGTGTCTGGCGTTACATTTTCGAGGAAGATTCTGGATCGTTACGCGCGCATGGACGATGCCGAGAAGATCGCATTTTTCGAATACATGATGCACGAGTTGGAAATTGCACATGACACAGTCCTGGATGCCGTACTCGCGTACAAAGACGAACCAACAAGGGAAAATTACCAGTCTTTTGCAACCGCCTGCGAGCCAAAGCGACAGGAGCTTGCTCGTCGTCTGAACCAAGTACCGGGCGCAACGGCAAAACTGGTTTCGATGCGCAGCGACCTACTGAACCTTATGTCGAAGCGTCCGGATTTGGGTCCCTTGGATGTGGACCTGAAGCATCTTTTTATGTCGTGGTTCAATCGCGGTTTCTTGGTTCTGCGCCCGATCAACTGGGACAGCCCCGCCAATGTACTTGAAAAAATAATTACCTATGAGGCGGTTCACGCGATCCACAGCTGGGACGATCTTCGCGGGCGTTTGCAGCCTTCAGACAGACGATGCTTCGGCTTCTTCCATCCGACGATGGCCGACGAGCCACTTATCTTTGTCGAAGTTGCGCTGACAAAAGGGGTGCCAAGCTCAATTCAAAGCCTGTTGGCGGACGAACGTGACACAATTGAGGCCGAGGATGCTGACACGGCAGTGTTTTATTCAATCTCCAATTGTCAGGCTGGACTGGCAGGTATCTCTTTCGGCAATTCGCTGATCAAACAGGTGGTGGCTGATCTGGCGCGTGATTTGCCCGGCCTGTCGACCTTCGTGACGCTGTCACCGATACCGGGGCTGAACCGTTGGTTGGAGAGCACCGACCCGAGTATTTCGGTTGACACCGACAATCGGGCAATCGCCGCCCGATACCTGCTTGAAGCCAAACGCGACGATGGCATGCCACTTGATCCGGTCGCGCGCTTCCATCTTGGCAATGGAGCGATGATCCACGCCGTTCATGCAAACGCTGATACGTCCGAGAACGGGCTGGCCCAGTCAAACGGTGCAATGGTGAATTACCTGTATGACCTGTCGAAAATATCACAAAATCACGAAAAATTTGTTGGTGAGCGTCTCTTGGCCGCCTCTTCAACTGTACGCAACCTGAGCGCTACGGCACCTAAGAATAAAGTTGGAACCTGATCATGGCCAACCCATTATATGACAGCCTGTTTGGCCAGCACCAAGGTTGCGAAACCGTGTTTCTGCAAAGCGCTGACGGGACCGAACTGACCTACCATGATTTCTTGGACCAAGCGGCCCAATATGCCAACCTTTTTGCGCTGCTAGAGGTGCAGCCAGGCGACCGGGTGGCAGCCCAGGTTTCCAAGTCCCCGCAAGCGCTTGCTGTCTATGCGGCCTGCCTGCAGGCAGGATTGGTCTTTCTGCCGCTTAACACGGCATATACTGCAGATGAGGTTTCATATTTTGTCGAAGACAGCGGGGCAAAACTCCTGTTGTGCGACGGCAAGCAGGTCGACAACTTAGCCCCTATAGCGGCGGCCGTCGGTGCCCGGTTGGACGTGTTGAACGCCGACGGAAGCGGCAGTTTTTCCGATCAAGCGGCGTCGATGTCAAAAACCTTTAACACCGTAGACCGGGCAACAGATGATCTGACCGCACTCCTCTATACGTCTGGAACGACGGGCCGTTCCAAAGGTGCGATGCTGACCCAGGGAAACTTGTTGTCCAACTGTGAAACGCTGGCCAAAGAATGGCGTTTTACGTCCGATGATGTGTTACTGCACGCGCTGCCGATTTTTCACACACATGGGTTGTTTGTCGCCTCAAACGTGACGCTGTTTGCGGGTGGCAAGATGCTGTTTCTGCCGAAGTTTGATCTTGAGGTTATGATCGCGCTGCTGCCGCAGGCGACGACCATGATGGGAGTACCCACATTCTACACACGCTTGTTATCCGACGCACGGTTCACCAAAGAGCTGGTGCAACACATGCGCCTGTTTGTGTCTGGAAGCGCGCCGTTGCTGGCCGAAACCCATGTGCAATTTGAGACCCGGACCAGTCACCGCATATTGGAACGCTATGGCATGACCGAAACCAACATGAATACGTCTAACCCTTATGACGGCGAACGCCGTGCGGGCACCGTAGGATTTCCATTGCCCGGGGTTGAGCTGAAGATCACCAACGGCACAACCGGCAAAGCCCTGCCAATCGGCGACATCGGTGAGATCGAAGTGCGCGGACCAAATGTTTTCAAAGGCTATTGGCAAATGCCTGAAAAGACCGCTGAGGAACTCCGCCAAAACGGGTTTTTCATGACTGGAGATGTCGGTCAGATCGATAGCGACGGTTACGTCCACATCGTTGGGCGCAACAAAGACCTTATCATTTCTGGCGGGTACAACATTTACCCCAAAGAGGTTGAGCTACTGCTGGATCAAGCACCCGGGGTGCTGGAAAGCGCCGTTGTAGGTGTACCTCACCCTGATTTCGGGGAAACGGTTGTTGGCATTCTGGTGCCAGAGGACGGCGCGCAGCTAGACCTTGAGTCAATCAGCCAGAGTATCAGCATTTCACTTGCGCGTTTTAAGCAACCACAGCAGCTCATTATCCTGCCTGAGTTGCCCCGAAACGCAATGGGAAAAGTCCAAAAGAAGACACTGCGCGCGCAATTCCGGGACCTCTATTCAGCACTGTCTTGAGGCGTGCTGTCTGACGAATCCGAGCCTGTTTCAAGACCGTCGAAAGTCTGCAGCAGCTTTGGCAGAGGTGCCGGAACAGCCAAGAAAAGTCTGAGCCACCGTGGTACAACGGTGTCCTGTTCTGGAGACTGGCAAAAGCGATGCTTATTCTTCCGGCGACGGCGCTTGTCTACGTCCCTCTTATCATCCACTGGTTCAGCGGCGGCTGGCCGTTTGGTGCTGCGGACGGATCTGCATCTCAATGGCTGTTGGCGGTGATACTGGCAGTGCCGGCGCGGTCACTGGCGGCCATAACAATGAAACTGTTTATCACTGAAGGGGACGGGACGCCCGCACCTTGGGACCCGCCGCTGAAGTTCGTGGTCAGCGGTCCTTACCGCCACGTACGGAACCCGATGCTGTCCGCCGCTGTTTTGTTGATACTGGCGGAGGCTGCGGCGTTGAACAGCCCGGCTTGGTGGGTTGGGCGGTTTTTTTCTTTCTTCTCAACACTGTGTATTTCGTGTTCGTTGAAGAGCCAGGCCTAGAGCAGCGCTTTGGCGAGCCCTACCTGCGCTATAAAGCAGCGGTTCCACGATGGTTTCCAAAGGCGCGACCTTATGAGCCTCCAATCGACACATAAAGGAAATCCTCAGGGATCAACTCTGACTACATCTCCGCTAGTCGGTTGAAACTGATCGTCGGTCTGGCAATGAGGTAACATTCACCTCCGGCCCGATGCGTTCGGAATTTGAGCGCGACTTTGACGGCATGACGGATGCATTGCACCGACGCAATTTAGTCAAACATGCTGATGGACTTAATAAAGAAGACCGCACCAATCGCCAGAAAACCACCAATTAGCGACAACACCAAAGGCAAGCCGTAGTAGAGACAGACGGCAGCGGAAACGCCTGTGGCAAAAACGAATACAACCACCGCTACAATCAGTTGGCCGAGTATGTCACGCACTAGGTCTGGAAAGAAGCCGCGCCCCATCTCCCCCAATTTTCGCTTGGTGTATGCGTCATCAGCCTTGTTGTCTCGTTGCATCAATTTCTCCCGGTTTTTGGAGCGTGTAATCCGATTGTGTGGCGAAATTGAGAAAATGCAGAATGCGGCCTGTGAGGCTTATTCGATTTCAGTCACTTTGGGCTGCTTGCGGACATCTGACGTAATAAATCAGTTTTGTCGGACTGCTGCATCCCTTGAACGGCGGCACAGCGGTACAACCTTGCTGTTCGCCCCTTGTGCTCCAATGCTTGCCGAGCGGACGAAGTGGGCTGGTGGCTCTCGATGCCAAGTTAAGTGAAATCAAAGGAGTTCTAATCTCCGCCATTCTCAAGCCAGGCCCGCGCCAGATTGCTTGGGATCAGCTCGGCAAGCCGTGTACTGTAAAGTCCCAGTTCTTCCTCTGAGAGACAACCTTCCCATTTTCTGGAAGTGGCGGAGTTGAAGAAATCTGCATCAGATTTCCAAAAACCTGTGCCTGCCACAGGCGCATAATCCGCCGCCTTCGCCTTCATCGCGCCGTAAGCCGTGGCGTCGGCCACGATGTCGATCAATGTTGCGCTGGCGTCGATCTCAGCTGCTTTGGCGAGCCTTTGCACAGTGCGTCGTCCATCTAGTTGCATGTCAGAATAATGGAACAGCTTGAGATCCGGAATCCTGCCTGAGAGCGCAGTTTCAGTATAGTGCGCAGCCAATGTCGCGAGAGTATCGCGATCAAAATCATCGATGTCGGTCTTGCCGTCAATGAACGCACGGATCGAGCGCGAGACGGGCCAGCGCATCGGGTCATCTTCTTCGGCGGTCTTTTTGTTCGCAGTATGTTTGCGAAGCGAGAAGAAGACGTCAAGAGGATGGCGATAAACCGCAATTATCGTGACGCCTTCCCAAACTGGGAATCCATTGGCCGGTGTGTGAGTCTTAATGACCCGACGTCCGGCCTGGGATGCGAGCGTGGCTGCGACGTCGTCAGCGGGAATCCCCAAATTGGCGTCGACCCAAGGCGACAGGATCGGTATCTTCTCCGGCAGGTCCACCCCTCCATGAATGAGCATAGCAAGGATGGCTTGCGTCCAGGTCGTACCAGACTTGGGTGGAGTGCAAACAAGGATATCGCCTTTGTTGGGCGTCCATGTATGCCAGCGGTCGGGATCAGTGATAACGCCGCGATAGGTCTGCAATGGAGGAGCAAGGATGGATGCGGGGCTAGTCATTGCAGTATGGTCTCGCGCATAGGGACATTTTACGTCTGGGCAGTGGCACTGTTCACCGGCTATGGCAGGGACCCTGCGGAATTAGGTGCGACCAATCTACGCAAAAACCGTGCTTCGCAAGTGCATTCGGAAGGCCGGGCATGCTACCGTTGTTTGGCCGGGTTGTGGCGACCGTGCGTTTGCACCCAAGTCATGCTTGCTTTCGGAGCATCCGTCACTTTGGGCGCGTTCCTGTCGTTCGCTGCGCCCTGCATGAAGTGGAATAATGCGCGACAAACGCGACCCTCATCCAGAAACGCGATAGGGATGATCTGCACCATGGAAAGATCAAAAATGTCAGTCAGACGAATTGTATCAAACATTGCTGTTAGCTGTGTCGACGATGTGCGGAAATTCTATTCCGATCTGTTTGATTTGGATGTTTTAATGGATCACGGTTGGATCGTTACACTTGGTTCCGGCGAGGTCGCCCCAATCCAAATTAGCTTTGCCACAGAAGGCGGTTCCGGCACGCCGGTCCCAGACCTTTCTATTGAAGTTGATGACGTTGATACTGTCTATAGACGTGCCCGTGAGCTGGGTCACGCAATCGCCTATGATTTGACCGACGAACCATGGGGTGTTCGGCGCTTCTACCTGCATGATCCGGCGGGAAAACTCCTTAATGTGCTTTCCCATCACACCTGAGCATGGTCCTTTAGGGGTTCAGACCGGCCATCTGACGTTTTCGATCAGGATCTTGTGTGATGCGGAATGTCAAACGGCGGGTAAGCAGACAGGCTGAGTGAAAAGTCGCATTGCCCAAGAAACCCGATTTGAGCCAACTGCAGTGTTTTCACACGGCCTCCGGACTTTGTTGCCTTTAAGCAATCAAATGGTCTGGCGGATGGCCTTACTGATGTGGAGACCTTGGTTCACCGCTTGGTAGATTGGCCGAAGGGGGTGAGCGTTCACATCGATCCTGCGAACCACCCAGTGCTGCGCTTCAAGGTTTTGCAGCGATTGAGACAGCGCCCGATCTGATACGGGCATCAATTCACTCTTTATTTCGATGAAACGTTGCGGCTTGCAACTCACCGCCAGTATGGGAATGGTCCACGCCCGGCGGAGCAAGGCAGGTTCATCTGTGTCAGGAAATGCGTCCGCGATTGCTTTGGCCAGGTATGCAAATTTCACGCCTTGTGCGGTCAACAGATACTCTGGTCTTAATGGATGCCCATGCCCTGGATTACGCTCTAATAATCCAAGACCAACCAGATGAGCCAAACTATGTGCAAATGAAGTTCGACTTGCGCCAGACGCAGCAAGCAGAGGCGCCTGACGCCCGGGAACCCCGTCATTCATCAGCTTCAAGATGGTTAGAGACCACGCGCGCGAGGTGATGTTGACAAGTGATTTTATGTCCATAAAGTATAGTCTATATATTTTAGACACAAA
>RCNE010001458.1_pt1 | contig 12811 bp, 9 predicted proteins | sample 2041361 | NCBI WGS metagenome assembly RCNE01 (sample SAMN09708229, study PRJNA481090) | Marine sediment metagenome, whole genome shotgun sequencing project.
TCACATTACGAACCAAAAAGACCGCTTCAAATATTTTTGAAGCGGTCTTTTTGTATACTAAACTAGCTATTGTAACTAGTAAATTTCTCTACCTGAAAAGTGAAAAGAACCTTCTAGAGCAGCGTTCTCGTCACTATCTGAACCATGCACCGCATTCTCGGCGATATCTGTAGCAAACATTTTTCTAATCGTACCTTCGGCAGCCTCTGCAGGATTGGTAGCACCGATTAAGGCCCTAAAGTCCTCAACAGCATTTTCCTTTTCTAAAATAGCGGCAACGATAGGTCCTCTTGTCATGAATTCTACTAATTCGCCAAAAAACGGACGCTCTTTATGGATGGCGTAAAACTCCTGCGCATCTCTAAGGCTTAGCTGCGTATATTTCATAGCTACAATCTTAAATCCAGATGCTGCAATTTTTTCCAATATAGCCCCTATATGTCCGTTAGCAACGGCATCTGGCTTAATCATTGTAAATGTTCTATGTGTACTCATATCTAAAATTTTGCGCAAAAATACGATTTTCTATTCAACCCACAACTATTCATAGCGTTGCCGTACCTCTCCAAGCACCACACCATTATCACCTAACATCTGCAATACCGCGGTTTTTGTTTTAAAATTTAACCGTACGGTGCCAAAACTTTCGGTACTCACCACCGCTCCCACCCTAAAGGGATTTGGTTCTCCAGTAAAACTTCTGTATGCATGCGTAAGACCACTACTGGTAAAATCGATTAGGGGATAGGACACATCTACAAGCTCAGTTTTAGAAATCTCTGAAATATGACGATCACCAGACAGCACAATAACACCATTTGCATTCGAATTAGCAATGGAGCGCTTAAACCGGTCCACTTCGTGAGGAAAATTACCCCAACACTCGAATCCATGTTCATTGGAAAGTAATTGAATACTACTTACAATGATGTTAAAGTCGGCCTTTGAACTTATCAACTCCTTCTCCAACCACAGCCACTGTGCCGCTCCAAGCACGGTACCTTCTCCATATTCATTTGGCTTCGTTCGTTTTTTGGTTTCTGTATCTGGCGTTAGTGGCGTTCTAAAATACCGAGTATCTAAAACGATTACTTTTACGCTTCCCTCGGCTGTTTGATACGCATGCGAAGCATAAACACCTTCTCTTTTTCTTCTCGGACTATCCGCTGCAACATCCATAAAGTCCAAAAAAGCTTGCTGGCTTTCTCTTTTTGCCAAAAATTCTGTTCCGCCATCGTTTAGACCATAGTCATGATCGTCCCAAGTTCCAATAACCTCTGCAGTAGCAATCAGCTTTTTATAGCCCGGTATTCCTTTTTGTGCGCGGTACATATTTCTAAGCTTTTGCATGTCATCCGTATCTGCATAAATATTATCGCCACCCCAAATCCACACGTCTGGTTTCGTTTGCAGTATATCGTCCCATAACAAATTGGGCAAGGAGACTTTATTGCAAGAACCAAAGGCAATAGTAAAGACATCATTAGTTGTTGTTGTCTTTTTGGTTGAGTCACAAGAGCTGGCTACCGTTAAACAAAGAAGTAAAAGGATTGTTCTCATCACATTATACGATTAGAAACACAAAAATACACTTTCATTTTTACCTTTATAGTATTAAATTGTATCTTTGCCGCCATGAATTTAGAGCACATAAATGCCCTCAAAACGCTGCTTTCCACATCAAAGAAAATAGCGATTATTCCACATAAAAATCCAGACGGCGATGCCATAGGTTCTACACTTGCGCTCTGGCATTACCTAAAGAGTAAGGGGCATGAAGCGGTAGTCGTAGCACCTAATGATTTTCCTAAATTTTTAAAATGGATGCCAGGGGCAGAAAGCGTTTTAAACTTTGAAAAAGAAAACGCGCAAGCAAAGAATATTCTTCACAATGCGGACATCATATTTACCTTAGACTTTAACCATCTTGGGCGTGTTGGCCAAATGACGGAGTACTTGGAAAAAGCATCTGCTACTTTTGTTATGGTAGACCATCATCAAGAACCATCAGACTATGCAAAAATCGTGTATTCCGATGTACAAATGAGTTCTACCTGTGAAATGGTGTACCACCTTTTGGATTATTTAGATGCAACCGATGAAATCACCGCTGATATGGCGAACTGCATCTATACCGGAATTATGACAGATACGGGTTCCTTTAAGTTTAAAGCTACCACGAGCACCACACATAGAATAATTGCAGACCTAATAGACAAAGGTGCAGACAATACAGCGATACATAGTCGCATCTACGACACCAATTCGCCAAGTAGGTTGCATCTATTAGGTTGTGCTTTAAAAAATATGGTGATTTTAGAAGCATACAACACAACCTACATTACCCTTAGCCAAGAAGAGTTAGACCAATATAAGTTTACCAAAGGCGACACTGAAGGTTTTGTAAACTACGGCCTCACCTTAGAAAATATTCGCTTTGCGGTCATATTTATTGAAAACAAAGAGGAAGGCATCCTTAAAATATCCTTTAGATCCGCCGGTGATTTTGACGTGAATAATTTTGCAAGAGAATTTTTTCACGGAGGCGGACATACAAATGCAGCAGGAGGAAAAAGTGATTTATCTATTGCCGATACTACAAGCTATTTTGAATCAATATTACCACAATTTAAAACAGCCCTTACCAAATGAAAATAAGTTTTTCAGTTTTTATTATACTACTCATACTAATGAGCTGCGATGGTCCCGAACCTAGAAAACCGGTACAGACCAAAAGCGGAAGTTTTTTTAAGGCTTCTATCGAGCGTAGCCAAAACTTATTAAAAGCAGAGGAGCAAAAAATACAAGAGATCATCAAAACCGATTCGTTAAAACATTACAGCCATACAGCATCTGGTTCCTGGTATCATTACCTAGTAGTGAACGATAGTGCAAACTACACCCCAAAAACAGGCGACCTTGTTGTTATGACCTACGACCTGCTTACTTTGGAGAACGATACTTTATACTCGCAAGAAGAAATCGGCGTTGTATCGTATAAGGTAGACAAACAAGAGCTTTTTATCGGACTCAGGAACGCAGTAAAATTATTAAAGGAAGGTGAAAAAGCTACCTTTTTATTCCCTTCTTCTTTAGCTTTTGGAATACACGGAGACGCTGAAAAAATAGGAATCAACGTTCCTTTAAAATCTACGATTCGAATTTTAAAAATTGAAAAACAACAACTTAAATCAGATATTTAAATTTACTACTATGTTCAAGAAATTATATGTTTTAGCCGTATTCGCACTTGCCTTGGCAAGTTGCAAGACAAGTAGTCGTGCAGATTTGGGAGATGGCCTGTTTGCAGACATCAAAACCAGTAAAGGAGATATCATCGTGCGCTTAGAGCATGACAAAACCCCTGTTACGGTTGCTAATTTTGTATCCTTAGCGGAAGGCAATAGTCCCTTCGTTAGCGAAAATTTTAAAGGTAAAAAATACTACGACGGACTCATTTTTCACCGAGTTATGAAGGATTTCATGATACAAGGTGGATGTCCTACCGGTACAGGAACGGGAAATCCAGGATACCGTTTTATGGACGAGTTTAACGACTCCTTGGTGCACGATAGAAAAGGAATTCTTTCCTCCGCAAACAGTGGCCCAAGTTCTAATGGAAGTCAGTTTTTCATAACCCACAAACCTACCCCTTGGTTAGATGGCGTACATACCATTTTTGGAGAAGTGGTAGAAGGTATGGCCGTGGTAGATTCCATTGCTAATGTTCCCGTAGCCACCGGCAGTAAGCCAGTGGACAGCGTTAATATGACGACGATAAAAATTATCAGGAATGGAAAAGCAGCCAAAAGATTTGACGCCATTCAGATAATGACAGATTACTTCGATAATGAAGAGGAACGTTTGGCGGTCATAGAAAAGGAGAAAGCTGAAAAACAAGCAGCAATGGCTGGTATGATGGCCGAATTTGCAAAAGAACTAGGAACACAATCTGGCAAAGCAAAACAACTTCCATCAGGCTTAAAAATGCTCGTATTGAAAGAAGGTGATGGCGAAAAACCAAAAATAGGTCAAAAAGTAGATATGATGTATTCCGGTTATTTACCAGATGGCTCCCTATTTGAAAGCAACTACGAAGAAGTAGCGAAAAAATATGGTCAATACGACGAAAGAAAAGCCCAAGGAGGTGGCTATATGCCAGCGCCCATGACTTATGCCACAAATTCTGGGCTAGTCGCTGGTTTTGAAGAAGGCATGTTAACTATGAAGGTTGGTGACAAAATCCGGTTGTTTATTCCTTCCCATATGGGTTGGGGAGCGCAAGGCGCAGGTCCAATCCCACCAAATTCCGATGTCATTTTTGATCTAGAGCTCACTGGAGTTAGATAGCAAAAAGCCTATATTTAGGGAAATACAAAATTAAAAAATCAGTGTATATGCTCATGAAAACGAAGGTTTTACTGGCATTTATGCTGATTTTTTAATTTCCTTTTCCTGCAGTTCTAAAAGCGAAGGAGAAAGCAATAAGGACAAGGATACTATAACCGACAATGATACCAAAGCCCCTGCACCCGTGCCAACAGCCTCAGGCACTGTTTCTCTGCATGGACAACTTCGTGTCGCAGGCAGCCGCATAGTAGACCAAAACAATGCAGATATTGACCAGGGTCTGTATATAATTGTGGACTGGCACAGCCATCGTGTAGAAGAAGTAAAAGCCTTTTTTACGGAGGTAGCGTAGGCATATGATGACCAGCCTAATATTATTTACGACCTCTATAACGAACCACTGGACGTTTGTTGGGATACAATTCTAAAACCGTATTAGGAGACTGTTCTGGCTGAAATACGAAAATACGCCTCCGACAACCTAGTAACATGTGGTACTCGGAATTGGTCACAAGAAATAGATGACGTTGTTGGTAATGAAATAGCTGATGAAAACGTAGCTTACAGACTACACCACTATTTGGTAAGCGCAGAACTCAGGAACAAAAATCTAAAGTACAAGTAGTCATAAAAGGTATCCGAATCGGTTACTTTTTGATGAGGCCTTTGTGTTAAAAATCATTATTCAAAAGCCCTAAGGCGTTTGCTTCAAAAGCTCCGTCAAAAATTTCCAGAACTTCTGTACAGAAGAAATGGAGACCCGTTCATCTGGAGAATGTGGGCCTATAATAGTAGGCCCAAAACTTATCATATCCATATCTGGATAGTTTTGTCCAAGAATACCACATTCCAGACCGGCATGGCATGCCACTACCCTAGCCTCTTCTTCAAACAAATCTTGGTATAACCCCTTGGCAACTTTTAAAATTTTAGAATTTGGATTTGGATTCCATCCGGGGTAAGACCCACTAAAGACCACTTCAAATCCGGCCAACTCAAAGACCGACTTTAACGAATGAGCCAAGTCCATTTTTCCAGTTTCCACAGAGGAACGTGTTAAACAACCAATGGCAATCTCACCATCCTTTACTTGTATTCTAGCGATATTATTAGAGGTTTCTACCAAATCAGGTATGGCAACACTCATCACATATACCCCGTTAACAGCAGCATAAACACCCTGAATCAGTTTTCCTTGAGCGCCTAGGCCCATTACTTTTTTTGATGCTTTTGCTGCGGTAATCTGAATATTCAAATCGGGTTCTGCCAGCGTCAATTCTTGTTTAATTTCTTCTGCGACAACAGCTACAGCTTCTAAGAAAGATTTTTCCTGTTTTTTATCAATATTAAGTAAACAAATACTTTCCCTTGGTATCGCGTTTCGTAGACTTCCTCCCTCCAAGCTTCCAATACGCATATGAAAAGCCATACCTGCATAAAGCAATCGGTTCATAATCTTATTAGCGTTCCCAAGACCTTTGTCAATATCGATCCCACTATGGCCCCCTTTGAGTCCGTTTACTTCAATTTGATAGCCAATATCCCCATGAACTGAATCTTTTTCAGCATAACTTCGGGTAGCTGTCACATCTATACCTCCTGCACATCCAATATCAATCTCATCATCCTCCTCAGTATCCAAATTAAGTAATAATTCACCTTTAAGAATTCCTCCTTTCAACCCAAAAGCACCAGTCATTCCGGTCTCTTCATCAATCGTAAACAAAGCTTCTAAAGGAGGGTGAGCAATAGTCGTACTTTCCAGCAAGCTTAGAATTGCTGCAACGCCCATACCGTTATCGGCACCCAATGTGGTTCCTTTCGCTTTTACCCAATCACCATCTACGAACATTTGAATACCCTGTGTATCAAAATCAAAAACAGTATCCGCATTCTTTTGGTGCACCATATCCAAATGCGATTGTAAAGTCACCATTTTTTTATGCTCCATCCCTTTACTTGCGGGTTTTCGGATAATTACATTCCCCACTTCGTCCTTAAAGGTTTCCAGACCTAAAGCTTTTCCAAAATCCATGGCAAAAGCAATAACCCGTTCCTCTTTTTTAGAAGGTCTAGGCACCGCATTAAGCTTCGCAAAATTGGTCCATACAGAAATAGGCTGTAAATGAGATAGTTCTTTGTTCATAGCATTTTAATATCAACTTCAAAAATACTACCAGAAAAAGGATTTCGCTATTTTTGGGGCAATGAAGATGAACTTAAAAACAGGGATTGCCCTTTCCCTACTTCCTCAAATTATACTAGTTAAATGGCTTGGTTCCCATACTGATTGGATTGAAACCTATTACAGTAATGGCGTTTACCCTGTTGTTTCTCAATTTTTCAGGTGGTTGTTCGGGTGGATTCCCTTTTCTATTGGAGATTTACTTTATACTTCCTTGATTCTGCTGGCCCTAGTTTATTTATATAAAAACTGCCGCAGCATCCTAAAAAATAAGTTCCGATTTTTAAGAGATATGACCATGGTACTCTCCATTGCCTATTTTACCTTTCATTTGATGTGGGGCTTTAACTATTACAGGGAGCCCATTGCAGCTAAGCTTCAGTTGAAAGAAACTAAAGATTATCAAAAACTGGTAGATTTTACAAGGCAACTTATTACGAAGACCAACGAAACGCAACTTAAGATTACGAAAGATTCCGCCATACAAGTGGATATTCCCTATACACAACAAGAGCAATTTAATATGACTTTGATGGGCTACGAAAAGCTTACAAAGAAGCACCCGTTCTTGGCATACGAGCAACCCAGTATAAAAATATCGGTATTCAGTACCGCACTAACCTATATGGGCTATGCCGGATATCTTAATCCCTTTACCAACGAAGCACAGGTAAACGGACTACTACCAAACTTTCGCTTTCCAGTAGTCGCAGGTCATGAAATAGGGCATCAATTGGGCTATTCCGCAGAAAACGAAACTAACTTTATTGGGTATCTGGTCACAGCGAACAATGAAGACAATTATTTTAAATATGCGGCCTATTCCTATGCGCTGGGCTACTGCCTTAACGATGTCCGTAGAGGCGATGCCGTCGTTTTTGATGCACTACTCACCGAACTTAACGGCGGGGTAAAATTAAATTTCCAAGAGATGTCGGTATTTTGGAATCAATATGAAAATCCGTTAGAACCTGTTTTTAAATCGATATTCAATTCGTTTTTAAAGGCCAACAACCAATCGCAAGGCATACAGAGCTACAATGCAGTGGTCTCATTGTTGATTGCGTATCATAACGAGAATCCGTTGTAAAGTTCAAGTGTCAAGTTCAAACTCAAATATCAAATTAAAACACAAATACATGAGCGTGCATCGAACATCAAATCAACAGCTTGCCTTATCGCGATACCTTTAAGTCATCATTTCATCTTTCTACTCGCTCCTTGACGTAAGGTTTTATTTATTACACCTACCAACTTATTACTCATTACTTTTTACTTTTAACTAATAACCCAATAAACAGCCTTAAAACTTTAAACAGCAGAAGGCGTAAACGAACATCTAACACTACCCTCCAAAAAATCCTCCTGTTAAAAATTGCCAAAAGAGGCTAACATTAAGGTAACAAATAGTAATTTTAAAGAGACTAAAATAAACTAACTTATAATGAAAAAAACGATGCTAACGCTATGCCTTTTTTGGTGTGGCGCATTCTTATTTGCACAGGATTACTTTCCTGAAAACGAAGGTGTAAAGGCGAACAATAATAATTATACCGCCTTTACCAATGCCAAAATTTTTGTAACGCCAACAGAAGTTATAAAAAAGGGTACGCTACTCATCCAAAATGGTAAAGTAATAAATGTTGGAAGTTCCGTGAGTCTTCCCGCCAATACCATTACGGTAGATCTAGATGGAAAATCTATTTATCCCTCCTTTATAGATGTGTACTCCAAGTTTGGTGTTGAACAAGCTAAAAAACCTAGCGGTGGTGGTCGTTCTGATCAGTATGATGCGGAACGTGATGGCTTTTACTGGAACGACCATATCATGCCAGAAAACAACGCAATAGCACACTTTAAATATGACGATAAATCGGCTAAAGAATTGCGAGAAGCTGGTTTTGGTGTTGTAAACTCGCACATCCATGATGGTATCTCCAGAGGAACCGGGGTCCTAATTGCGCTAAATGGTGCAGGAACAGATGCCAATAGAGTGTTAGATGATCGCTCTGCACAGTATTTCTCATTGGATAGAAGCATACTGAAAAAGCAATCCTACCCTTCTTCTTTAATGGGTACGTTGGCGCTCTTAAGACAAATGTATAGCGATGCCGATTGGTACGCCAAAGGAAACGCGACGACTAAAGATAGATCTCTAGAAGCCTTGAACGCTAACAAAGGAATGGTACAAATATTCGAGGCAAAAGACAAGGGACATGCCTTACGTGCCGATAAAATTGGAGATGCAAATGGTATACAATTCACGATTTTAGGCGGTGGGAACGAATTTGAGCGCATTGCAGAAATCAAGGCTACGAATGCCAAGTATATTATTCCAATAGATTTCCCAGAAGCCTACGACGTTTCAGATCCTTACCAAGCGGGTTATGTATCCTTACAGGATATGCGCTTCTGGAACCAAGCACCCTCCAATCCAAAAGTCTTGGCAGAAAACGGAATCGCATTTTCTCTTACGCCCTACGACTTAAAATCAATGTCTAAGTTCAAAGAAAACCTGATGAAGGCCATTTCATACGGACTTCCAAAAACCAAAGCATTAGAAGCTTTAACTACGGTTCCTGCTGAAATTCTAGGGAAAGCAGGTAAAATTGGAACATTAAAGGCTGGGGCTTATGCTAATTTCCTTATTACTTCTGGAGACGTTTTTGACAAGTCTACCACCCTGTACGAAAACTGGGTACAAGGCACGCAAAACATCATCAACAGCAAAGACATAAAGGATATACGTGGTGATTACACGTTAGCACTACAAGGACAAAGTTTTGATGTTTCCATTACTGGAGAAATTGAGAAACCTAAGGTTGAAGTAAAACAAGACACCGTTAAATTAACGTCTAAATTAGCCTATGCCGACAAATGGCTGCAATTATCCTTCGCTACCGATGCCGGAAAAAAAACATATCGTATGACAGGTGCGGTTACCAAAGATGATGATAACCTTTCAGGAAGACTGTTACTCCCAGATGGTTCAGAAAGCTTTTTTACGGCTGTTAAAAAGTCCGCCTTTGAGGAAAAAGATAAAAAAGATACCAACGCTGATGCTCCGGTTGTGATGCCGGTCACCTTTCCCAATGTAGGGTACGGATACGCATCCAAACCAAAACAGGAAAACGTATTGTTTAAAAACGCTACGGTATGGACGAGCGAAGATGCCGGAATTCTTGAAAACGCAGACGTATTGGTTAAAAACGGAAAAATAGCCAAAATAGGAAAAGACCTCAGCGCAGGTGGCGCCAAGGTCATAGATGCCACAGGCAAACATGTAACTGCTGGTATTATAGATGAACATTCGCATATTGCTGCACTTGCTATTAACGAAGCTGGGCATAACAGTACCGCCGAAGTAAAAATGGAAGATGTAGTGGATCCGGAACATATGGGCATATATCATTCTCTAGCTGGCGGTGTAACCTCGTTACAATTGCTGCATGGCTCTGCAAATCCTATCGGTGGTCGTTCTGCTATCTTAAAACTAAAATGGGGAGAAGATGCTGCCGGACTTATTTATGACAACTCGCCAAAGTTTATCAAATTCGCTTTGGGAGAGAACGTAAAACAATCCAACTGGGGTAGTAGATCTCGTTTCCCGCAAACCCGTATGGGTGTGGAACAGGTTTTTATGAACTACTTTCAACGTGCCAAGGAATACGATACCAAAAAGAAGAACAGTGAACCCTATCGTTATGATGAGGAAATGGAAGTTTTGGCAGAAATTATAAATGGCGAACGTTTTATCAGTTGTCATTCCTATGTACAGAGCGAAATCAATATGATGATGAAAGTGGCCGAGAAATTTGGTTTCCGGGTAAATACCTTCACACATATTCTAGAAGGGTATAAAGTAGCCGATATAATGGCAGAGCATGGCGTAGGTGCAGGAACCTTTAGTGATTGGTGGTCGTACAAGTTTGAGGTAAACGATGCGATTCCATACAACGCTGCTATTATGCAAAAGCAAGGGGTAACTGTAGCTATTAATAGTGATGACCGTGAAATGATTAGAAGATTAAACCAAGAAGCGGCCAAAACAGTTAAGTATGGCGGAATGTCAGAACTGGAAGCTTGGAAAATGGTTACCATCAATCCAGCTAAGCTCTTACATTTAGATGACCGTACCGGAAGCATAAAAGTGGGTAAGGATGCCGATTTGGTTTTATGGTCCGGCCACCCCATGTCTATCTACACCAAAGCAGAGAAGACAATGATAGAAGGTGTTACTTATTTTGATTTGGAAATGGATAAGAAACAACGAGAAGTCATCAAAAAAGAACGTAACGAACTGGTTAACATGATGCTTAAAGAAAAAGCCCGAGGCAAAGAAACACAGGCACCGAAACAAAGCGTAAAACCCGAGCTCACTTGTGAAAGTCTATAATCGGTTTAACCTATAAAATTATTAAAATGAAAAATTACATATATACACTTACAGCCTTGGTGCTCTCCTATACGGGCACGGCGCAACAGACTCCGGCTGCCAAGCAGTCCGAAGCAATTTCAATTGAAGGCGCAACGGCACACTTAGGAAATGGGGACGTTATAGAAAACGCCCTGGTGATGTTCGAGGGCGGCAAACTAACCTTTGTTGGCAGCGCAAATGCGAAAATTGCGAGAGCCGGAAACGTAATAGATGCCAGTGGAAAACACGTTTATCCTGGATTTATAGCACCTGTTAAAACCTTGGGCTTAGTGGAAGTTGAAGCAGTAAGAGCAAGTGATGATACAGATGAAATTGGTGAAATTATTCCCCATGTACGCAGTTTAATTGCTTACAATGCAGAGTCGAAAGTAGTGGAAAGTATGCGTCCGAACGGAGTGCTTATAGGACAGATAGCTCCTGAAGGTGGGCGTATATCTGGAACTTCCTCTATCGTACAGTTTGATGCTTGGAACTGGGAAGATGCCGCGATTAAAGTTGATGACGGTATACACATCAATTGGCCAAACAGCTTTAAGCAAGGGAGATGGTGGGCCGGAGAAGACCCAGGCTACAAACCTAATAAAGAATATGCTAAACAAACAGAAGCCGTAGTTACGTTTATGGCAAACGCGATAGCGTATGGAAAGTCCACACCAAAAGAAGTGAATCCTGCTTTTGCCGCTATGAAGGGAATTTTTGACGGCTCACAAAAGCTATATGTTTATGCCGATGGCGAACGTGAAATTATTGATGCAGTAAATACACTGAAAGCGAATGGCGCCAAGGAAGTAGTTTTGGTCGGTGGCTACCACGCTTATAAGATTACCGATTTCTTGAAAAAAAATAATATTCCAGTATTGGTACAATTTACACATAACCTACCATCGTTTGACGATGATGATTATGACCTACCTTACAAACTTCCAAAATTATTGGTAGATGCAGGGTTATTGGTGGGACTTCAAAACAGAGACGCCTCAAACTTCCAGACCAGAAACCTACCTTTTTATGCCGGTCAAGTAGGTCAGCAAGGCTTGGATAAGGAAAAAGCGGTACAACTGATTACCGGAAACAACGCTAAAATTTTAGGTATCGATGATGCTTACGGGACTTTGGAAGTAGGCAAAAGCGCTACCCTTTTCGTATCTGAAGGTGATGCTTTAGACATGCGTGGCAACCAACTAACCCATGCTTTTATTGATGGTAGAATGATTTCTTTAGAAACGCACCAAACAGAGCTTTGGAAACGGTACTCGGAGAAGTACGAAGGAAAAAAATAAAAGGGTTTTGAGAGGAAGGTTTTCCTATCGAAGCAAACTATTTGTTTCAAGCCAAACCTCGTAAACGAACAAAACTAAAATCACTTTTAGAAAGCCCAGCAGATGCTGGGCTTTTTTATACCTATTGTTCCCCTCCTAATAAGGCGCCACTGCAATCGCAGCGTACGAGTCGATGCTATGGCTCAGGGAGGTGTCCCACCGGAGTAAGAACACTAAAAACCAAACAAACTAAAATCTATTCCCAATTATAAATATAAAAGGGTAATTTTAAGGGGATTCACATTGGAGTAAGGAAGCACTTCTTAAAATACGCTCTCGCTAACCCGAAAGTTCAATTGACCCATGTGATTTTAATGACCAAAACATACCAACGATGATGAGACCACTATTCTTCCTAAGCCTATTAGTACTTACGTTTTCCTGTAAAGAATCACAGACTACAGCATCGGATGAGCTGGCTTTAGCCGGACTCCAAGAGCCCGTAGAAGTTGTTCGGGACGAATGGGGCATTAATCACATTTATGCTAAAAATCAGCACGATCTATTCTTTGCCCAAGG
>RCNE010001460.1_pt1 | contig 12797 bp, 13 predicted proteins | sample 2041361 | NCBI WGS metagenome assembly RCNE01 (sample SAMN09708229, study PRJNA481090) | Marine sediment metagenome, whole genome shotgun sequencing project.
CCAAGAACAAGCATCAGGACAACAACGGTCGGATCAACAAGAAGGCGCCAGTGTGCGGAGTCCTCAGCTACCAGCACCAGTCCGGAGGCGATCGCGACCGCCATCACCGACCAACCGCTGGGTCCGATCCACTGCACCGCACCGATGAATCCGGGATTGCCCGCCGCGGCATAGCCAATCGACCCCCAGGGAAAGCCGCCCCAGGGAAAGTAAGCCTTGACCAGTTCCCACAGCGTCCAGCCCCCAACAACGATTAGCCACCAGCGCGCCGCAGGCCACATCCGGAACGACCAAACAAACAGTCCGAACACGGCGGAGAGCGACGCCAGCCACAACGTCAGCGGGATCCAGGCGACCAAGCCGAGGACGGCGATCCACGAAAGCATCAACCCGAAGAAGACCGCACCGTAAGTGAACCCGACGGCGAGCGCCCCCGCCGCCGTCTCAACCCGGCGCAGACCCCACAGCAATGGCGCGGGGGCAACGAATGCCAGCAAGCCGATATCGAATGGCGGAAAGGCCAGCCACATCAGTAGGGCGCCAGCGATGGCAGCGGTGTAGGGAATCATCGAATCACGGAGAGTAGCCGGGAACTCACTTCGTGAGTTCCTTGCGAGGTCTGCTGCGCAGACCTCGGGGTCACAGTACTGCCGTAGGCTGCGAGCCATGAATGACCTTGAACTTGCGATAGCGGCCGCAGCCGAGGGTGCGGAGATTGTCCGCAACGGTTTCGGCGTGCACAAAGTCGTAGAACAGAAGGGCCGACTTGATCCGGTAACCGAGATCGACCGGGCGGCCGAGAAGGCGATCGTCGACCTGTTGACCACTCACCGTCCGGATGACGGTCTGCTCGGCGAAGAGGGCAGCGAACGCAAATCCACGGGACGCCGCTGGATAATCGATCCTTTGGACGGCACGGTGAACTTCGTCCATGGCATTCCCCATGTTGGCGTGTCGGTCGCTCTCTACGATGGCGACACACCGCTGGTCGGCGTGATTCATGATCCGATCCGCGACGACATCTTCACCGCAGTACTGGGCAACGGCGCAACCTACAACGGTGACCCGATGGAGGTCTCCGCCGTGTCGGAGCTTCACAAGTCCGTAATGGTCACTGGGTTCCCGTACGACCATGATGAGCACGGCGCGGCCTATGCCTCGGTGGTTGGCACCGTCCTGGAGCAAGTGAACGGAGTACGTCGCCTCGGTTCGGCCGCCCTCGACTTTGCTTGGCTAGCTGCCGGCAGATTCGACGGATACTGGGAGTGCAATCTTGGTGCGTGGGATATGGCTGCAGGGGTATTGCTGGTAACAGAAGCTGGAGGGATCGTCACCGATGCCATCGGGGGGCCGGCCAGACCAGGGGTCCGCCATATTGTGGCCGCCAACCCCCACCTTCACGAGAAGCTGCGGGCGATGGTCGAGCCAATCCTGCCGCCACACGTCTTCACCTAGTGTTGAAGGCGCTATGACCCTTCATTTGTTCTCGGCAGCGGCGGTTAGGACGGCAGGTGGAATCCCCGGCGATGCCATCCTCGTCGAACACGGACGGGTGGTAGCAGTCGGAAGCCGTTCGAATCTCAGCGGGCACGCAGCCGAAACCCCCTACCCCGATGCGGTGCTCATGCCGGGTTTGCGCGACGCCCATCTGCACCCGGTTGCCTACGCCGCCGCACTTCGTGGCACCACGCTGGCCGTGGCCACAGACTTCGACGATATCGGTGTGCGTCTGCAGGCGACGGCGCACCGTGCCAAGTCCAAAACCCCCATTCTCGGTATGCGGCTCAACGAGGAGACCCTGGCGGAGCGGCGGCTTCCAGACCGTGACGTTCTCGACCGTGCCGTGTCCGACCGGCCGGTTCTCGCCCACCGGTACTGCGGCCACGTCGCGATTGCCAACAGTGCAGCGTTGGCGGTTGCCGGCATCGATTCCACAACTCCAGACCCGACCGGTGGCGTTATAGACAGACGGCAGGACGGCACTCCGACCGGGGTGCTCCGTGAGACTGCCATTGAGTTGGTTGCCGAAAGACTCGGTGGCGGCAACCAGGTCAGCGTCGATGAGCTGCTCAGTGCGCTGGATCGACTCGCCGCAGTGGGCCTGACCTCCGTGGGGGCGATCCTCCGAACCGGAGCGGGGGCGTGGGCCAGCTTGGGGAACGAGGTCGAAATCGCCATCGCCGCTGCCGACCGCATACCGATCAGGGTTGGTGCGTACGTCATCGAGGAAAACCCGGAAACCGTGGCCGCTACGAAGCGGCAGATCGACACCGCTCCTGGGCTGCTCCGCTGGCTTGGCATCAAGAGGTTCGGTGATGGCAGCTTCGGTGGCCATACCGCAGCGATGCATGATCGCTTCATCGACGTCGATACAACCGGGACGATGCGGCTCACCGATCTGGACAAGGTCATCACCGAGGCCAGCCTGGCACTCGGTGGCGGCGCCGCCATCCATGCCATCGGAGACTCAGCATGCGGTGCGGTTATCGACATGTTCGAGCAGCTCATTGCCAGCGGCGCCAACCCGGCCAAGCTGCGTATCGAACACGCTTCGGTGCTGACCGCAGCGGACATCACCAGACTTGGTGCTTGTGGGGCGATCGCGGTGGTGCAACCACCATTCCTGGGGTCGGAGGCAAGTTGGCTCGAGAATCGCCTTGGCGCCGACCGCTTACGAAGAACCTATGCCTTTGCGGCGCTCGAGGCGGCAGGAGTGGTGTTGGCGGGGAGTTCGGACTCTCCGGTCGAGGCACCAGATCCATGGGCAGGCATGGCTCTCGCCCAAGACAGGTCCGGCATGGTGCCAAGCCAGTCAATCAGCGCGGAACGGGCCCTGGCGATGTATACATCAGGAGCAGCATTCGCCCTCGAAGAGCCCGAGCCGCTGGCGGTAGGAAGCCCAGCCGATTTCATCGTCGTCGATCGAGACCCAGTCCTCGCTACCCCCGATGAGTTGCGCCAGACAGACGTGATCGCGACGTACGTTGCCGCCAAGTTGGTTGCAGCGGACAAGAGCCAACCGCTCTGGCTGGACTGAAGGTTACGAAGCGGCGCCGGCTGCGATCGCCGTTGCGCATTCCGAGCACCAGAACCCGTCCGCGGTGAATCGGGCACCAGCATCCACGGGGTGATGGCAGAACCCACATCTTTGGACGAGGAAGTCTTCTGCAACCGTATGAAATGGGCCGTCGGTCCGGAAAAGGTCCCGAACGAGGACGGCTCTGCTTGTCCCGTTCTTCATTAGGAACGGGAGATTAGTTGCCTTTGGCCATCTACCAAGATTCCAGGGGTAGTTCCTGACACGCCGCTCAGACGAACAGTGCCCGCACCGCTGGTCCAACCTCGTCATAGTCGGTATGGCGCCCGGTCTCCTTCTTTGAGTAGACGAGGTCGTCGCCAACGATGACTTCGAACACGCCACCCCGTGAAGGGATCAGCGTGAAATCCTCAATCTTGTGCTCAAACTCTTCAAGGATTTTGCTTGCCATGCTCACGGCACGGTCTCTATAGCCTCAAACAGCGCAGTATTCGATACTCAGTTTCATGAGGCGATCCTACACATCGTCATGATGGACCTCACTCGGCAGCGCGTCGGTGTGGATGACCCTTTGTCCATGTGAGTGGCGCCCGGGGACTGGGATATGGGCCGGGTCGTCGATGAAGATGTTGCGGTCGCCAACATGAAGCATCGAGGGGCCGTATGCGGTGCTCAGGTGCTCGCCCGTAAGAACCTCGTCCGGCGTCCCCGAAGCAATAACTCTGCCTGACAACAGCACAACATGGTCCGCAACACCGGCCTCGGAGAGATCATGGGTTGTCATGATCACGGTACAGCCACGGGTTCTCTCGTCGTGGATGACAGCATCGATCGCCTGGGCGGTCGGCAGGTCAATCCCGGTGAGAGGCTCGTCGAGCATCAGGATGTCGTGGTCCTGGGCAAGGCCTTGGGCGACGAAGACCCGTTGCCGCTGACCTCCCGACAGCTCGTGGAGATGCTTGCCGGCTATCGAATTGATCCCGGTGCGCTCCATCGCCTCGGCGACGGCGGCACGATCGTCCTGGTCGAGCCGCTTGTAGAAACCGAGTGTGGCGTAACGAGCCATGGCAACGACCTCACCAACGGTGATGGGGAGGGCGTCGTTCACCTTGGTGGTCTGCAGGACGTAGGCGATGCGGTGTGTCCCATTGCTGCGGGCTGGAACGTCCAGCTTTCCGGCAAGGGGGTCACGCAAACCGGCAATCGCATTGAGCAGCGTCGACTTGCCCGATCCATTGGGGCCTATAACGGCGGTGACGCTGCCCCGAGGAATGGTGAACGAGCTTTCGGCGACAGCCACGGTGGCTCCATATCCGAGGACGACATGCTCGCCACGTACCGCGGTTTGGGTCATTGGCATCGCGAACAGCGCCCTTCGATCTCGAGCACGTGGCCGGACGGGACGAAGGAGGCCGCCGCGGCGATCTTATCGACGAGGCGTCTCACTTCCTCCTCGTAACGCTGGGGAACGTCGATGTCATCAACGGTGCCGCACACGACACAGACAAGATGATGGTGATGGCCAGTCAGCCATTCCGCCAACTCGTACCGAGTGATGCCACGGATGCCGAAGTGGGGCATGATGACACCGGTCTCTTCGAGAACCGTCAGGGTCCGGTACAGAGAAGAGAGCGGCACATCAGGGCCGATCGTTTCGTGAAGCTCCGCCGGCGACATCGGCCCGTCGGCTCTTTTGAGTGCGGCGACGACGGCACGACGCCCCCTGGTGTAGCGAACCTCACGATCGCTGAGCCGCTTTTCAACGTCGCGGTCAAGACTCTGGATTGGCATGGGTGAGCTTTCTGATTATGATTCTCAATATCTAATGATAGTAGTTCTCAGTATGGGTCGCCAAATAGGAACATTGTTGCGTCGTCCCGCCATCGCCATCGTCACTATTGCCTTACTAGCCGCCGCCTGCGGCGGCTCAGACAACGACGACGCAGGCGACTCGCTCACCGTTGTGGCCACCACCACCATCTTGGGTGATGTCGTCCAGAACGTCGTCGGCGACAATGCAACCGTCGAGGTTCTACTCCCGATCGGGGCAGACCCCCACGACTACCAGGCATCGTCACAACAGATCGCCCTCATCCAGCAAGCTGATCTCGTGGTGGCAAACGGTCTGCTGCTTGAAGAAGGTCTGCTTGGGGTGCTCGAGAGTGCCGCAGATGATGGGGCGAATGTGGTCACCATCGGCGACCAGCTGGATCCGATTCCCTTTGGATTCCAGACTGATGACGATCACAGCGACGATCCCCACGTTTGGCTGGATCCGCTGCGGATGGCCGAAGCCGGTCGCATTATCGCCCGCAACCTCGGCGACATCGATCCAAGCATCAATTGGGGAGACAACGCCGTCGCCTACGCCGCCGAACTGAGTGCCACCGACCAGGAGATCGCCGCGATTCTCGGTTCGATACCTGATAACGCCCGCAAGTTGGTGACCAACCATGGAGCGTTGGGCTACTTTGCGCAGAGATACGACTTCGCCGTCATTGGCACCGTCATCCCCGGAGGTTCGACCATCGCCGAGCCCAGCTCTGCCGAGCTCGCTGACCTCATCGACAAGATAACCACCGAGAACGTCACCGCCATCTTTGCCGAAACAAGCGAACCCGCCGCGCTGGCGGAGGCGGTTGCAGCAGAGGTCGGCGAATCCGTCACAGTTGTCGATCTCTACACCGGTTCGCTTGGCGAACCCGGTTCAGGTGCAGAAACTCTCATCGGTCTGCTCTTGACCAATGCCGAGCGGATAGCAAAGGCCTTGTCATGATGGGAGCGCAATGGACTGGCTGACCGCACCATTCGAATTCGCTTTCCAGCAACGAGCCCTGGTCGGCGGGTCACTGGCGGCAATCGCCCTTGCGGTGGTCGGCACCTGGGTCGTCATCCGCGGGATGACCTTCCTCGGCGACGCCCTGGTTCATGGCGTCATTCCTGGGATTGCGTTGGCGATCCTGATGGACTTCAACGTTCTCATCGGCGCCTTCCTCGCTGCCGCAGTCATGCTGATGGGAATCAACCTGGTCCACCGCCAGACAACGTTCTCGGAAGACACCGGCATTGGACTCCTGTTCGTCGGCATGCTCGGTCTGGGAGTGATTCTGATATCGAGGACCGCTTCGTATGTCGGCAGCCTCAACGGCATCCTCTTCGGCGATGCACTCGGTGTCACCAGAGGCGACGTGTGGCTCCTGGCCGGAGTCACCAGCATCGTGCTCGTCCTCAGTGTCTTGCTCTACCGGCCTTTCCTGGTGCTGTCATTCAATGACTACAAGGCGCAAATGCTCGGGTTACGACCCAAGCTCGCCCACACCGCGATGCTGGCATTGATCATGATGACGATCGTCGGATCCTTTCAGACGGTCGGCACCCTCTTGGTCTTGGGTCTCCTGGTCGGTCCGCCGGCAACCGCTTCCCTCCTGGTGAGACGGGTCCCCGCAATGATGGCCACTTCCGCCTTGATAGGCGTCCTCTCAGTGGTGATCGGCCTCGTGATCAGCTTCCACGCCAACACCTCCGGCTCGGCGACCATGGCGGTCGTCCCGATCGTGATGTTCTTTGTGGTGCTCACAGTGCGTTCGATCACCGAGCGGGCTCACCAGGAACCAGCTGCCGATTCGGTGTAAGGCTGCGCAGCCCGAGCCACTCGGCAACACCAAGGTCTAGCACCGCGAGCGAGAAGACACCCACGATCCATTTCCCGCCTCTCCATTGCCCTCGGGGAATTCCGTTTCGAAACGTTCTTCCCGACCGATTCCGAGACCGAACAGCTACTCCGTGCCGGCCTCATCTGACTCGGGCGTCTCTTCGTCCCTTGTCACCGTGACCGTGCACTCGGTGACCAGCGCCGCGATAGCTCCAATGGCAGCCGCTACAGGAGCAATCAGCGCACCGACGACACCAATGGTCAGCGGAATTTCGACAATTGTCCTGCCATCGCTGTTCTTGATGGTCACGTGCCGGACGTTGCCCTCCTTGATCAGTTCCCTGATCCGTCCCAGCAACTCGTCACCCTTTACCTTGAATTCTTCAACCTGATCCACGATGCACACTCCTTGATGTAATACGTCCAGCATCGCGCAGAACGCAACGTACGGCTATCGGGGACGTCACCCACTTATCTCGGGGTGCTGTACCGTTCCCAGAACACCGAACAGGAGCCACCTTGCCTGCCGCAATCCCCGACGATATCCGTGCCATGCTCAGCGAGCCGATCTTCTTTCATGCCGCCACCGTGAACCCGGACGGGTCCCCACAGGTTTCTGTGGTGTGGGCCGATCTCGATGGAGATCTACTCAAGTTCAGCACCGCGGAAGGACGAACCAAGCCCCGGAACCTGCGCAATGATCCGCGGATCGCTATATCTTTTTCCCCACCGGACAACCCGTATCGCAACGTGGTTCTCAACGGGCGTGCGGTTGAGATCGAAACAAAAGGGATGGATCTCATCGACCACATGGCGCGCAAGTACACCGACGCCGACAGCTACCAGTGGTCACAACCCGGCGACGTCCGCATCGACATCGCAGTCGAGATCGATCGCATCACCGGATAGCGAACCGTGCTGTAGCCTGAGCTGATGACGTCTGACGATCGAGCCTTTGCCGCAATAGAGGCGGGCGGGACCAAGTTCCGCGTCGCCGTCACCCGAGGGCGTGAAGTCCTCGCCGACACGACGGTCGCGACAACGACTCCCGACGAAACGCTCGGGGCAAGCATCGATTTCATCGCCGCCAATGGCCCGGCGCAGTCGGTCGGAATTGCATGTTTTGGGCCTCTCGACCTTGATCCGTCGTCGCCGTCGTACGGCTCAATTACGGCCACACCAAAACCGCACTGGTCCAATACGCCCGTACTAGCCACAGTCCGTGATGAACTCGGCGTACCTGCCGCGATCGACGTCGATGTAGGCGGTGCTGCTCTCGGCGAATGGACCTGGGGAGCGGCCCGCGGCCTCTCCAGTTTCATCTATCTGACGGTGGGGACGGGCATCGGTGGCGGGCTCTTTGTCGACGGCAAGGTGCATCACGGGATGGGACACCCCGAGATGGGACATGTCATCTTGGAGCGAGTGACTGACGACAACTACCCCGGTCATTGCCCGTTCCACGGTGCCTGTCTCGAGGGTATGGCTGCGGGCCCCGCGATCGGCGATCGATGGGGCATGCCGGGCAAGCAACTGGCAGATCGGGAAGAAGTATGGGACCTGGAAGCGACGTATCTCGCACAGGCGCTGCGCACCTATACGTATGTTGTGGCCCCGGAGAGAATCCTCCTCGGCGGCGGGGTGATGCAACGACCCGGTTTATTGGAGTTGGTCCGCAGCAAACTCGCCGAACAGCTCAACGGTTACGCAACCTCGGCCATTCGCTCTGGCTCACTCGACAGCTACGTTGTCGCACCAAAGTTTGGCCAGGATGCCGGCCTCGTCGGAGCAATCGCACTGGCCATGGACGCTTTCGAAGCCAACGGCTGACGTGACCTGACCTCGTCTGGCGTCCACCGCCGCCGTATACGGCGGCGGTGGACGCCAGACCTCTGAAGATCCGTCACACGTCACTCGACGATCCCGTTGGTGCATATGATCGGAGCCCAGAGGAGGGACACCATGAAAGCAAGTCTTCAGGTTGCGAATTTCACATGGCCGGGCGGTGACGCCGCTATCGGACCAGCGCTGCGAACGATCGGCGAGGCCGCCGAGGAGGCCGGGTTCGACACGTTGTGGGTGATGGATCACTTCTTCCAGCTCGAACCGATGATCGGCCCCGCTGATAACGCAATGCTGGAGGGCTACTCGGCTCTTTCGTACCTGGCGGGGATCACCGAGCGAATCCGGCTGGGCACACTGGTGACCGGCGTGCACTACCGGAGCGCCGGCTATCTGGCCAAGACCGTCACCACCCTTGATGTATTGTCGGGAGGCCGCGCCTGGTTGGGGATTGGAGCCGGCTGGTACGAACGAGAGTCGCTCGGACTTGGTCTCCCCTACCCACCACTCAAAGACCGATTCGAGCAACTCGAAGAGGCTCTCCAGATCGTGCTTCAGATGTGGGAGGGTGACCGCAGCCCGTTTACCGGGAAGCACTATCAGCTGACCGAACCCATCAGCAGCCCGCAGCCCCTGACCAAGCCACGACCGCCAATCCTGATCGGTGGTTCAGGCGAGAAGAAGACACTGCGGATGGTGGCGCAGTATGCGGATGCCAGCAACTTCTTCATTTTCGGCGGACCCGAAGAGGCACAGCACAAACTGGACGTGCTCAAGGAGCATTGCGAACGGCTGGGCCGGGACTATGACGAGATCTCCAAGACGGCCTCCGGGTTCATGTACACGGGTCAGCCAACGGCGGAGCTTGTCGAGCAGGCTCGCCCGCTGGCGGCGATGGGCTTCGACCATGCGATCTTCAACGTGATCAATGATTTCGAGGGCACACCGATTGCCCAGCTGGGTGCCGAGGCACTCCCCGCCCTCGCCGAGCTGTAGCAAACCCACGTCTGGCGTCCAGACTCACGGGTCGACGAGGTCACACGAGGTCACTCGTCGGTGACGCAGCCCTCAGAGGCGGACTTCACCGTCTTGATATAGCGATGCAGGGTGCCCCGGGTTGCCTTGAGCGGTGGGGCGGTCCAGGCGCCGCGTCGCCGCGCCATCTCCTCATCATCGATCTCGATGGTGATGGACCGGGTGTTGGCATCGATGGTGATCGTGTCGCCGTCTTCGACAAGTGCGATCGGACCGCCCTCCTGCGCTTCGGGCGTGACATGGCCAATGATGAAACCGTGGGAGCCACCTGAGAAGCGACCATCTGTCATCAAAGCAACATCGTTGCCGAGACCGGCGCCCACAATGGCCGATGTTGGCGTGAGCATCTCAGGCATTCCTGGCCCACCTTTCGGACCCTCGTAGCGGATGACCACGACGTCACCGGGGCCGATCTCTCCACGCTCCAAGGCAGGCAGCATGTCTTCCTCACAATCGAAGGTACGGGCAGTCCCCGAGAACCTGAGGCCCTCTTTCCCGGTGATCTTGGCGACGGCTCCCTCGGGAGCGAGATTGCCCCGCAGGATCTGCAGATGGCCCGACTCCTTGATGGGAGCACTCCACGGCTGCACCACCGTTTGCCCCTCGGTGAGCCCTGGAAGATCGGCCAGGTTCTCCGCAAGGGTCTTCCCAGTGACCGTGAGACAGCTGCCGTCGATGGCACCGTGCTCCAACAGAAGCTTGAGCACCGCCGGGGTGCCGCCAACCGCATGTAGGTCCTCCATCACATACGTACCGCTTGGCTTGAGATCCGCCAGATACGGAATGCGATCGCTGACCGTTTGGAAATCGTCGATATCGAGATCCACACCGACAGCACGGGCCATGGCCAGCAGATGCAACACCGAGTTGGTTGAACCGCCGGTGACCATGGCGATAGCAATGGCATTGTCGAAGGCTGCCCTGGTCATGATGTCGCGCGGAGTGATATTCAGTTCGAGAAGCTTGCGGATGGCCGCTCCTGCCGCAAAACACTCGTCGAGCTTGGCGGGATCGGTCGCCGGAATCGACGATGAGTACGGCAGGCTCATCCCCATTGCTTCGATAGCCGATGCCATCGTGTTGGCGGTATACATACCGCCACAGGCCCCAGCACCGGGACAAGAATGCCGGATGATCTCGCGGCGCTCCTCATCGGAGATTCGGTTGGCGATCCACTCGCCATATGACTGGAACGCGGAGACGATATCGAGAGGTACTCCGTCGTCACGATGACCAGCGCGGATTGTGCCGCCGTAAACCATGATCGAGGGAACATTGACGCGGGCCATGGCCATGATCGAACCCGGCATGTTCTTGTCACACCCGGGAAGCGAGATATTGGCGTCGTACCATTGCGCCCGCATCACCGTCTCGATCGAGTCGGCAATCAAGTCACGCGACTGGAGGGAGAAGCTCATCCCGTCGGTCCCCATCGAAATCCCGTCAGATACACCGATCGTGTTGAAGCGCATCGAGACCATGCCGGCATCGATGACCCCGTCCCGGACTCGGGCTGCAAGATCGTTGAGGTGCATGTTGCACGAGTTGCCTTCGTACCACATGCTGGCGATACCGACTTGGGCTTTGTCCATGTCGGCCGGGGTCAGCCCGGTGGCGTAAAGCATCGCCTGCGACCCTCCCTGGGAGGCCTCCTGGGTGATGCGACGGCTAATTCGGTTCAGATTTTCGCTCATTCGGGCATGGTAGACCGGCCCCGGAGGGTGGGAAGGTCTCATAGTCTGCGGTTTCGTTACACTGCTCGCTGCGGCTGCCATCGATCCCGTGCTGCGAGGCTCTCTTGACCACCCCAAACCCCCAACCTGCTGAACGTCGCGGCATGAGCACCCCCAAAAAGGTGCTGCTTGGCCTGCTTATCCTCGCCATTGTCGGCGTGTTTGGTGCGGTGGGTTTTGTCTACTTTGTCGACTCCAAGATCGACAAGATCCCAGATGAGGAATTGCCATCACTAGTCGAAGAGACCGAACAGGGCTTCCGCAACATACTCATCGTCGGGTCCGACAGCAGGGAGAATCTGCCCGAGGGATTTGACAACTTCGGTAGTTTCTCCGGCTCGCGCACCGACGTCATCATGGTGGCCCATGTCATCCCTGGTGAGGGAGCCCAACTTCTCAGCCTGCCTCGCGACCTCAAGATGGAGATCCCGGGCAATGGCACCAATCGGATCAATGCCGCATTTGTCTTCGGCGGTCCGGATCTACTCGTGCAGACCATCCAGAACAATCTTGGTATCCCTATCAACCACTACGTCGAAATCGACTTCGGTGGATTTGCGACCGTGGTCGAGTCGCTTGGTGGAATCACCAAGACCTTTGCCAACGATGCGCGCGATCTGAAATCCGGTCTCGACGTGGAAGCAGGAACCCAGCAGATGAACGGGGAGACCGCGCTTGCCTACGCCAGGTCGCGCAGTTACCAGGAGCTAATCAATGGCTCGTGGAAATCTGTAGACGGAAGCGACATCGGGCGCACCCATCGACAGCAGGAAGTGCTGCTCCTTATGTTCGACCAGGCCACTTCCAAATCGGCAGCCTTCAGCCTTCCCAGTTTCGCCACCACCTTCGCCGAACAGATCAGGGCCGATTCTGGGTTCACCCCGGCAGTGATGATCGATCTGGGCCGAGCCGCCCTCGCTCTCTCATCGGCAAACATCGAAACCATGACTTTGCCTGTCGTCAACTCGACGGAAGGCGGCGTCGCCTACGTCGTTCCCATTGAGCCAGACGCAACCACAGTCCTGGACGCCTTCATGGTCGGAGATCCGTTCCCAGAGCTCTAGGCCAGGGTGGCAACCGTAGCCAGCAGAGCCTCAATCTCGTCTTGGGTGTTGAAGTAATGCACCGAAGAGCGGACAACCTCGTCGAGCCCTCGCTGCTCCATGTCGATACGCGCCGAGTAGACACTCGTTGTAGATACGTTGATCCCTGCTCGAGATAGCACGGCCTTGACCTCCTGGGCCGAATGACCGGCGACGCTGAAGGTAACAATGCCACCCTGTACCGCACCCTTGTCGTGGACAGAAACGGCAGGTATCGCGGCTAGCTGGGTACGCAGCGATGCGGCAAGCCCGGCGAGGCGATCCCAGGTGCGAGCCAGCCCCAAGCTGGTTGCATAGTCACAAGCCGCTCCCAGCCCGAGTCGCAACGCCGGACTCGATTCCCATGTCTCGAACCGCTTTGCATCACGACGCACCTCGTAGCGGTCGGGGGCGAC
>RCNE010001461.1_pt1 | contig 12796 bp, 15 predicted proteins | sample 2041361 | NCBI WGS metagenome assembly RCNE01 (sample SAMN09708229, study PRJNA481090) | Marine sediment metagenome, whole genome shotgun sequencing project.
GCACGGCATCGGTGTCGAGGCCCATGAGGAGCCCTACATCGTGGAGGGCAACTCGGACGGGCTCGAAGCCGGCAACGCCTTCTCGATCGAGCCGGGAATTTACATGCCGGGCAAGTGGGGCGCTCGTATCGAAGACATCGTTGTCGCCGCAGACGCTGGCCCAGATTCGCTCAACCTGGTCGATCATCACTTGGCGGTCGTTGGCTGACCTTGCTGGTCGGTTGCCTGCTTAGCGCTTTCTCTTGGCCCTCTTGGGGAAGGCGGCGTAGTCGAACGGCTCGCCGTTCAACGTGACTGATGACGTGACTGGTACTGGCTCCAAGAGGGCGGATTCGGCGTAGCAGCCGCCCTTGGCTGCATGGACCAACGCTGCGACCAACGCAGGATCGTCGGGGGACTCCACCTCGACTTCCATTTCTGCTGCGTGGCACGTGGAAGAAATGGTTCCGGCCATGACCGAACCCGAACTGGTCCAGTGGATCTTCACGTTGGCCTTGATGGCAGTGAGTTCAACCTTCAGCATTCGTCCGTACCGGACGAGTTGGGTGAGTATTCAAAGCCCGACGCCGGCAGTGAAGTAGTCCAGCGGGTATGGGTGTTCGTCGTCTCCACCAAGGAACGCGCCTTCGTCAGAGTGGAACGTGAAACCATTGACGTCGGCCCGATGCCGCATCTTGTCTTCGTTCTCAAGGTCGACGCTGATGGTCACCACCCGTTCGAGGACATCGGGGTCGAGCCCGGAAGGTAGTTCGCTCATATGGGTTCTCCTACCCGCTCGTTCGGTCGTGCAGCTGATTTATCCTGAAGGTAGCAGTCCTGGCGTCAGGTCCGAAGGGTCGCGCGGGCGACGAGGTCCATGCTGAACCCCATGAGGATGGCCAGGTACAACAGTCCAGTCGCCGCCATGACCGCAGAATATTGGCGCTCCTTCAGGGCTGCTCGAGTCACGAACAACAAGATGATCGTGGCGGCGCTCGATGCTGCCCAGAACCAGCCGAGTTGGCCAGCGAAGCCGTCGTCGATCTCTCCATTGAGCACAGACCACATGCCGGTCGGCAGCAAGAGAACCAGCAGCTCGAACGGCCACAACGCCGTCGTCCACTTGACGAGTTCGTTCAGCGGGCCACGGCCGAGGCCCGGTTGCACGAGATACCAGTGGCCAAGGAGCATCGCATCTGTGACGGCACCCAGGAAGAGCGCCCCCACGACGATGCGCGCAACACCGAGCCACGCGGGGTCCGCGGCATCGATACCACCCGCGACGAGAGCCACGAGCCCGAAGAGCGGCGGGATGAGATCGAGAATCGGTGGAAACTCCGGAGCGTCCTTGTCGAAACGCTGAGCGTCGCGATCGATGCCGGTCATCTCGGCAACCCTTGCGCTGCGTTTCTCGATGAGTTCACGTTGTCCGGCGACGCCAGCGTCTCGGCGAATATGGGAGACCCACAACGCAACACCGCTGGCGATGATCATGGCCACGTTGGCGCCGTCTCGCACCGGGACCCAGTCCGTGAAGTAGGCAATTACGAGGGCGAATACCCCGAACGTGATGAACGTGGTCCGCTGAAGCCAGCCGTAACCAAGTCCAACCTCGCGACGACGCGTGGTGACCCACAGGAAGAACAACCCGCCGGCAGCCCATTGGATCATCACCGTTGCGGCGTCGAGTTCGATCACCCCGAAAGCCTAGAGGGGTGTCTCGAAGCGAGCACTCCGTGCGAAAGCTGTTCGCCGCCAACTAACCAACACGGGTGTTTTGGGCGATACTTAGTACATGGCACGTCCGATTTGGTCAGGTTCGGTGAGCTTCGGGTTGGTCAACATTCCCGTCAAGCTCTTCAGCGCAGTCAGTCGAAAGACGGTTCGCTTCAACCAGATCGAGGCGACGACGGGTTCTCGCATCAAACAGAAGCGCGTGTCGGCGGCGACCGGCGAAGAAGTTGCGTACGAGGACATCGTGAAGGGGTATGAGCTTCCGTCTGGCGAATACGTCACCATCGACGAGGATGAGCTTGCTTCACTCGACCCCGCTGCGGCCAAAACGATAGATCTCGAAGAGTTCGTCGACCTGGTCGACATCGACCCGATATTTTATGACTCGGCGTACTACCTTGCGCCCAGCCCTGACACCCAGAAGCCGTACAAACTGCTCGTCACCGCAATGGAGGAGTCGGGCAAGGTCGGTATTGCTCGGTTTGTCATGCGCACGAAACAATACCTCGCAGCGATCCGCCCCGTCGATGGTCGTTTGGTCCTGTCCACGATGGTCTACGCCGACGAAGTGGTGGCTCCCTCAGAGGTCGAATTGTTCGACGGTCTCGATGACGTGGAGTTGAAGGAGAACGAGCTCGCAATGGCGCGGCAATTGATCTCCTCACTCGAGGCCGATTTCGAACCCAACAAACACACCGACACGTACCGACTCGCGGTGATCGACTTGATCGATCGCAAGGTGGCTGGTGAGGAGACGGTGTTCATTGCCCCATCTGACGATGAAGTTGGGTCTGTCGTGGATCTGATGGCAGCTCTCGAAGCGAGCGTCGCGGAGGCCAAGAAAGCGCGCACTCGTCACCCGACAGCGAAACCAGAGCAGAATCAAGCAGCCAAGAAGCCAACCGCCAAGAAGCCAACCGCCAAGAAGAAGGCAACTGCCAAAAAGACCGCGAGCAAGAAGCCAGCGGCGAAGAAGATGGTCAAGAAGGCGTCGTAGCCGATGCCTGCCGAGCCGTCGGCTGTCCGAAGTGAGATCGCCGGGCGCTCTCTCAAGGTCACCAACCTCACGAAGGTTCTCTACCCGATGGTGGGCTTCACCAAGGCGCAGGTGATCGAGTATTACGCGAAGATCGCCCCGGTGATGTTGCCGCACATCAAGGATCGCGGGGTCACGTTCAGACGTTGGCCAGATGGGGTCACGGGCGACTCGTTCTTCAACAAGCGGTGCCCAAGCCATCGACCCGACTGGGTGGGGACTTGTCTGGGTCCGGGCGATCGTGACGGAGGCATCGACTACTGCCAGTTGTCCGAGATCGCATCGCTCGCCTGGGCTGCGAATCTGGCCGCGCTCGAGATCCACGGCCCGATGGCTCGATGTGGCGATCTCGATACGCCGACAATGTTGGTGTTCGACCTTGACCCTGGGCAACCGGCCACGATCATCGAGTGTTGTCAGGTGGCCTTGTCGATTCGTGATGTGCTGGACTCCGTGGGACTGTCGGCCGTCGCAAAAACTTCAGGATCCAAAGGTATGCAGCTCTACGTGCCGCTCAACACACCACACACCCACGCCCATGCGTCCGATTTCGCGTTGGCTGTCGCTCAGTTGCTGGAGAAGCAGATGCCCACGACGGTCACGGCGACGATGGCAAAGCGGGAACGCCCAAACAAGATCTTTATCGACTGGAGTCAGAACTCTCGCCACAAGACCACGATTGCTCCCTACTCGTTGCGAGGAAGGGATCGTCCCACAGTCTCCACTCCAATTTCCTGGGATGAGGTGTCCGATGGCGCCGATGGTGAACCGTTGAGCTTCGAGGCATTCGAGGTGCTCGACCGTGTGGAGCAGTTCGGCGACCTCTTCGAAGATGCAGTATCGGTCGAACAAGAACTGCCGTCTGCACGCGCATGAACACATTCACCGATGAGGAATTTGAGGAGTTCTTCAACAGGGATCATGAGCCGCTCGCCCCTCGCGGTCGACGACTCCCGCGGTGGGCCATGCCGGTGGGAGTATTCATTGCTCTGGTGATGTTCGCAGGTGGTGTTGCCTCGCTCGCCAACGAGATTCTCACCCGTCCAACGATCCGCGAGCCGATCGACATCGAAGCCCAGGCATGGAGTCGGGTGGAAGAGTCTCAGTGGGGATGGCTCGTGGATGACATTTTCGTGGTCGACATCGACTCGCCCCGAGTGGGCGCATTCGTGACCAACAACCCACCCGATGGGGTCGTTCAGGTCGACCGCCGACCATGGACCGAGGGCAGGCTTGACGAACTCATGGATCATGAGATGGGCCACTTGCTCGACTTTGCCGTGTGGGGGAGGGTGACCGAAGGGCGTCGAAATGGTCTCGCAAGTGAGGCCTGGGCAGAGTGTGCTGCTGTCGCCGCAGGGACGAGGCGAACGGACGCCATCGATCCGGGCGGTCAATACCACTGCTTCGATGACGAGTTCGTGCTCTTCCAGGAAGCGATTTCTGAGATCACCGAGGTGTGCAAAACCTGGGACGATCTCGAGTGCCGTACCCTCGGCGAATGAGTCCGACCAAGAAGGCCACACTTCTTGTTGTGGCGGCGTACTCCTGGTGGGGATTCTCACCTGTCTTCTGGCGGGAACTCGACAGCGTCGCCCCGATCGACCAGCTGGCGTGGCGTGTTGCTCTCGGTCTCGGGTATCTCGTTGCGGTCTGGCTTTGGCGCCGATCGAACCCGTTGAGCGAACTCTCACGTCGCCACATCATGTTTGGAGTTCTTGCGGCGGTGATGATAGCGAGTAACTGGGCAGCGTTTCTCTGGGCGGTCGACAACGACCAGACGGTTGAGGCTGCACTCGGCTACTTCTTGATGCCGCTACTCTCGGTCGCGATTGGTGTGGGATGGCTCGGGGAGCGCCTCCGGCCACTTCAAACTGGAGCACTTGTTCTCGGTGCGGTTGGCATGCTGTGGACGCTGTACATCGTCGGCACGATCCCCTGGGTCGCGTGCGTTCTGGGTGTGTCGTTCACGACGTACGGCTGGGCGAAGAAGCAAGGTCCTTGGGAAGCAGTCGAAGGCCTGACGTTCGAGATGTTGGTGATTTCGCCGATATTCATCGGGCTGCTGTTTGTGCGAGGGGTTGGTGAAACCCACAGCATCAACGGCGATGGGTCAACATCAACGCTGTTGCTTATTGCTTTGACTGGTCTCGTGACCGTCGTGCCACTTGTGTTGTTCGCTGCCGCTGCGAAGAAAGTGTCGCTCACAGTGATTGGACTGATGCAATACATCAACCCGGTCATGCAGTTCTTGATTGGCTGGCAACTGTTCGGCGAGAACGTGAGCACGGGTCGCCTGCTTGGGTTTGGTTGGATCTGGGCAGCGCTTGTGTTGGTGGCTACAGACGAAGTCCGCTCAAAGCGTCCAGTCAATGGGACCCAGTCCAGACGCCGCGAGAGCTTCGTTCGTGCGAGAGAACGGGCGGCTGCCGAAGAATCCCCGATGCGCTGACAGGGGAGAAGGGTGCGGTGATTCGAGCACCACATGTCTGCTCAGATCGACGAGTTCCTTCTTCTTTCGTGCCGATGCACCCCAGAGGATGAATACCACTCGTTCGGGTTTGTCGTTGACTGCTTCGATGACCCTGTTGGTAAAGGTCTCCCACCCCTGCTTCTGGTGGGAGGCAGCCTCCCGCGCTCGCACCGTAAGGGTCGCGTTCATCAGCAGTACACCCTGGTGCGCCCACCGTTCGAGGTTGCCGTGTGCTGGTCGTGCGATGCCGAGATCGGATTCGAGCTCCTTGTGAATGTTCTGCAGACTCGGGGGAATTTGCACTCCGTCGTGAACCGAGAATGCGAGCCCATTGGCTTGACCCGGACCGTGATATGGGTCCTGGCCGAGGATCAACACTTTGGTGTTGGCGTATGGCGTCAGATGGAGCGATCGGAAGACCTCGTCCTGCGGCGGATACACGGTGTGCTCGGCCCGTTCTCGTGCGACGAATGCCTGGAGATCGGACCAGTACGATGTGTCGAACTCGCCGCGCAGGATCGGATTCCAGTCGGTCTGGGTCGTCATTCGTCGAAACCTAGATGACTACCGGTCGTCAATCCAGCACAGTGCGGACGGGTAGTGTCTCTGGATGGCTTTGACGATCACCACCGCCCGTTCCGCACCTGCCGCATCGAAGATTGTCGGGGTGGGCGTCTTTAGCGACAAGGACCGACCAGCCGGGCTCCCGAGTGCGCTTCTCGAGAGCCGCGGGTTTGACGCAAAACTCGGCAAGACGATGATCGTCGAAACAAGCGATGGTCTTCGGGCCGTTGTTGGCCTGGGCTCGAGCGAGGACTTCACTGCGCAGTCACTGCGCAAGGCTGGCGCCAGCTTCGTCCGAGCTGCTCGGCGCCACAAGACGGCTGCGGCCACGTTGCTCGCTGACGCGGTTGCTGTGATCGACGGCCTTGATCAGGGCGCAGCGGCAGAATGCCTTGCCGAAGGTTTCGAGCTTGGGAGTTATCACTTCGACACGTACAAGTCGAAGCCCTCGAAGCTCGAACTCACGAAGATCACCGTTGCGGGCTCGACATCGGCAGCGGTGAAGAATGGGATCGCCACCGGCCAAGCAATTGCTGCAGGGCAGTCGCTCGCACGGACATTGGTCAACGAGCCTGGCGGCACCCTCACCCCGGTCGAGATGGCCAAACGAGTACAGACAATGGCCAAAGACGCCGGGCTCTCGTGCAAGGTGATGGACCTGGCCGCAATCAAGAAGGCGCGACTCGGTGGGCTCATCGGTGTGAACCGTGGGTCGACCATCCAGCCGCGATTCGTCGAGCTCACGTACGCGCCGCCGAAGTACAAAGGGACGATCGCCTTCGTGGGTAAGGGCATCACGTTCGATGCGGGTGGCCTGTCGATCAAGACCGGTACCGGCATGATGACGATGAAGTGCGACATGGGTGGAGCAGCCGCAGTGATCGGCGCGATGTCGGCCCTCAAGGAGGCTGGCGTGAAAACCCGTGTCCGTGCCTACATCCCAATGACGGACAACATGCTCGGTGGCGACGCAACCCGCCCAGGTGATGTGTTGAAGATCCGAAACGGCAAGACGATCGAGGTGCTCAACACCGACGCCGAGGGTCGTTTGGTGCTCGCCGATGCACTCAGCCTTGCAAGTGAAGCCAAGCCCGATGCAATCATCGATCTCGCAACGCTGACAGGTGCCTGCATGGTTGCGCTCGGCCCGAAGATCGCTGGCCTGATGAGCAACGATGACGGCTTCGCTGCCTCGGTCGCGAGCGCAGCTGACGCCGCCGGGGAACGTGTGTGGCGTCTGCCGCTTCCCGATGACTACAAGAGTCAGTTCGAGTCACCAATCGCTGACATGAAGAACATCGGTACCTCGCACGGAGGCGCCCTGACCGCTGGTCTCATCCTGCAAGAGTTCGTCGCCGACGGTATTCCTTGGGTCCACCTCGACATTGCGGGACCTGCATGGACCGACGCTGAAGACGTCGAGAACCGCAAGGGTGGAACCGGCTTCGGCGTGCGCACTCTGGTGGCCCTCGCTCGCGACTGGGAGTAGTTCCAGATGGTCAGCTTTCGGTCAGCGGCGGTGTCAGACATCGCCGCGATTTGCGACCTTTGGGCCGAGTCCGATCTCGGCCAGGGTCGAGACATCGACGAAGACGAAATTCGTGAGCGGCTGAAGAATGACGATGGGTTTTTTGTCGTTGGAGAGTCGAGCGGTCATGGCATGATTGCTGTCGCGATGGGGTGTTACGACGATCATCGCGGCTGGATGAAGCGGGTCGCCATCCATCCCTCCCATCGGGGGAAGGGCCTCGGGCGCCATCTGGTCGAGGAAGTCGAACGACGTTTCCTCGACGCAGGCGTTTCGAAGCTACGTCTCGCAGTATGGGAAGACAACGACGAAGCGCTGTCGTTCTGGAGCGAGCTCGACTACGAAGAACTTCCCGAGATCCGCTACTTCAGCAAGGAGTTGTAATTCCCGGGATCCAGGTGGTTCCGGCGAGGGGAACCTTTGCCATGGCGGCCGCCTCGACGGTGAGGGCCGCGAGGTCTTCGGGTTCGAGATTGTGGACGTGTGATTTGCCGCACGCCCGGGCAATCGTTTGTGCTTCGATCGACAACACGCCGAGATAATTCGCGAGGCGGCGGCCACCGATTTCGGGGTCGAGCCGAGCAGACCGCACTGGATCCTGTGTGGTGATTCCTGCCGGGTCGGTGCCGGCCTGGAAGTCTTCGAAGAAACCAGCAGAGGTACCTAGGGCTCGATATTCGTCTTCGAGCTCGGGGTCATTGTCGCCAATGGCGATGAGTGCTGCGGTGCCGATCGACACCGCGTCGGCACCAAGTGCAAGTGCCTTGGCAACATCGGCGCCCGACCGCATGCCGCCCGCGGCGATGAGCTTGACCTCGCCACGATGCACGCCGAGGTCTCGCAGAGCACGAACAGCCTCGGGTATTGCGGCGATCGTCGGAATTCCGACGTGCTCGATGAACACGTCCTGCGTCGCCGCCGTGCCTCCCTGCATGCCGTCCACGACAACGGCGTCCGCGCCAGCCTTCACCGCAAGAGCGGTGTCGTAGTACGGACGGGCAGCGCCAACTTTGACGTACACCGGGATGCGGTAGTCAACGATTTCTCGCAGCTCGATGATCTTGATCTCGAGATCGTCGGGGCCGGTCCAGTCCGGGTGGCGACAGGCCGAGCGCTGGTCGATCCCTTCGGGCAGGTTCCGCATCTCGGCGACCCGTTCCGTGATCTTTTGTCCCATCAGCATTCCGCCACCACCGGGCTTGGCTCCCTGGCCGACGACGACCTCAATCGCATCGGCGTTGCGAAGATCGTCGGGGTTCATGCCATAACGAGACGGCAGATACTGGTAAACGAGGGTGCGTGAATGCGCCCGTTCCTCCTGGGTCATCCCTCCGTCGCCCGTAGTCGTTGACGTGCCGACGGCGCTTGCACCACGACCGAGGGCTTCCTTTGCTTGGGCTGACAACGAGCCGAAGCTCATGCCCGCGATCGTGATCGGAATGTCCAGGCGAACGGGGTTCTTTGCGCGCCCTTCACCAATCACAACATCGGTTCCGCAGGCCTCGCGATACCCCTCGAGGGGGTATCGCGACATCGATGCACCGAGTACGACGAGATCATCGAGCGTCGGAAGCACTCGTTTCGCACCCCAGCCTCGAATCCGGTAGATGCCCGTGTTTGCTGCACGACGGATCTCGGCGATCACATTTCGGTCGTACGTGTACGACTCCTTGAGGTTCCAGGGTTGGTCGTTCATGCGGAGTGACCCTTCTTGGCGGCAATCTCCGCGTCGATGTCGTCGGGATGGAAGTTGTAAAGCGTTCGTGCCGAGCCGTACCGAGTGAAGTCGGCGGGATCGGCAGAGAGGCCAGACGCAGAGAGCAGAGAGGCGAGCGTGTCGAGGTGTTCGGCTCGGACCTCCTTCTCCACGCAGTCTGAGCCAAGTGAATCGACATCTCCCCGTACGAAGATATTGGGCTCGTACAACGAGTCACCGAGATCAGCAGCGGCATCGCCAAGCACGACCAGGTTGCCCGACTGTCCCATGAAGGCGCTCATGTGGCCGACATTGCCGCCCACCACAATGTCGACGCCCTTCATCGAGATGCCGCATCGCGAGCCTGCATTTCCCTCGATGACGAGAAGTCCGCCGTGACCCGAAGCACCTGCAGACATCGTCGCCGATCCGGTGAGATGCACGCGTCCTGACATCATGTTTTCGGCGAGGCCGGTGCTGGCATTTCCGTTGATGCGGATGCGCCCCAGCTGATGCATGCCGGCGCAGTAGTAACCAACCGACCCATCGATCAGCACCTCCACATTGCTCTGTACACCAGCCGCAATCGCGTGTGCCCCTTGAGGGTTGAGTATCTCGAACGTGCCAGTTGGTGCCTGATGGAGTTCGTGGTTGAGCGCCCGAACCGTTGTCTGCTGGAGATCATGGACTGTCGGGTTCATGAGGTGTGGCTCCAGCTGTAGATCGTGGCCGGGTCGGGTTCGAAGACCGTCGCGTCACCAACACCCGGCAGTTGGGCAATTGCCCGGTACTCAGACGACATGGCGACCCAATCGTCGTTCTCTGCAACGACCGCTGGTTTGCAGGCGATCGGGTCGCGAAGGATTGCGAACCCATTTTCGACGCCGATCGCCAGTGTGTAGAAGCCGTCCAAATCCTTGAGGGCGTGCTCGAGTGCCTCGTCGATCGTGTCGCCGCTTCTGAGCCGCCACGATATGTAGCCGGCAGCAACCTCTGTGTCGTTTTCGGTTTGGAATGACTCTCCATGGCGCTCGAGCGACAGTCGGAGCTGGTTATGGTTCGAAAGTGACCCGTTGTGCACGAGGCAGGTGTCTGAGCCAGTTGCGAACGGGTGCGACCCATTCGTCGTGATGGCCGACTCGGTCGCCATGCGGGTGTGTGCAATTGCATGTGTGCCGGACCGGCCAGCGAGGTCGTAGCGGCTGGCGACGAGGTCCGGGTCTCCCACCGACTTGTAGAGCTCGATTTGTTCGCCGTGACTCAACACGTCGACATCGGGCTGCGTGTCGATGACCCACTGTCGTGCAGTGCGTCCATCGCCGGTGGTGCTGAAGACGGCGTGGTCGTGAATAGCTTTCACGGTGACCTCGGCGTCGAGAACGTTCTCCAGTCCCTCCGCAATCGGTGACCAGTTCGGTTTGTGGCCCTCGTCGAGAAGGGTGAGTCGAGTGGTTCCGGGAGTGCCGGCGTCGTACATCGCGAATCCAGCGCTATCAGGACCTCGACTGCGCATTTCGTGCAGCATCGTTGCGGTGAGTCGGCCGAGCTCCGGTCGATATTTCTCGGATTTGAGGAACAATCCGACGATTCCGCACATGTGATTTTCCGATCTCGTTCAGTCTCAACGGTTACTGTTGGATGAGTTCTTTGACGGGGGTGAAGATTCTTCACCTACAGTAGTGGTTGCATACGTCAGGTCAAACTGCTTGACGAAGAGATATGGGGGAGATGTAGTGGGAGCGTACGAAGACATCAAGGCACGGGTCGAGGCTGACGGCGTCGAGTTCATCTACGCAATGTTTGTCGAAATGCACGGCAAACCATGCGCAAAACTTGTGCCGGTCGAGGCCCTTGAACCCCTGATGACCAACGGCGCCGGGTTCGCCGGATTTGCTTCCGGGCCGATGGGTCAGAACCCGGCCGATCCGGACATGTTGGCGTTGCCCGACCCCGGCTCGTACACGCAGCTTCCGTGGCAACCAAACGTGGCGGCGATGCAGTGCGATCCGACCGTGGAGGGCGAGCCCTGGCCGTACGCACCACGGGTCATCCTGAAGCGAGCACTCGACCAACTCCGAGAGAAGAACCTCGTTCTCAAGACCGGGGTCGAGGCCGAGTACTCACTAGTGACACGCAATGAGGACGGGTCGATACAGGTTGCCGACGAGCGCGACGTTGGTGAGCTGCCTTGTTACGACGCAAAAGGTTTGACCCGAATGCTCCCGCACCTGACCGATGTGTCGAAGAACATGAACGTCATGGGTTGGGGCAACTACGCAAACGACCACGAGGATGCAAACGGACAGTTCGAACAGAACTGGCAGTACGCGGATGCACTCACGACTGCTGACCGTCTGATCATCTTCAGGTTGATGGTGCACACGATGGCCGAGCGTGATGGCCGGTACGCCACGTTTATGCCGAAACCGTTCACCGACAAGACGGGGAATGGGCTGCACGCCCACCTCAGTCTCTGGAGCGCCGACGGCGATGAACCACTCTTCGTCGGCGGCGATGACGACAGCAAAGGTCTCGGGCTAAGTGAGATGGCGTACCAGTTCGCGGCAGGGTTGGTGACGCATGCGTCGTCGCTGGTCGCGATCGCCTGTCCGATCGTGAATTCGTACAAACGAATGGGCGTCGGGGCGCCAGATTCGGGAGCGACGTGGGCCCCTTCGTACGCAGCGTTCGGAGGCAACAACAGAACGCAGATGATTCGTGTGCCCGAGCCGGACCGGCTTGAGGTTCGACTGGGCGATGGTGCGGCCAACCCGTACCTCATGTTTGCGGCGATGCTTGCTTGTGGGATGGACGGCATCTCGAACGAGATGGATGTTGGGGCACCAAATACAGACAACCTGTTCGAGTTGAGCGCGGCGGAGATCGCGGCCCGAGGTATCGAGACTCTTCCACCGACTCTGCTCCACGCAGCGGAGAACCTGGAGACCAACGATGTCTTGCGGGCCGCTCTTGGCGAGACTCGGTCGGGGCCATACAGCGAATACTTCGCCGAGGTGAAGCGGGCAGAATTCTTGGCGCATCACGCGCAGGTGACTGATGCCGAGATCGATCGTTACCTCACACTCTTCTAAGCGCGCTGTACTCGCCACATGTCGAACGCTCCTGATTCAACGCCGCTGACCACCGAGGCCGTCTGCCGAGTGATCGGTGAACGAGTGCGCGACCTGCGTCTGGGTCTCGGCCTCACCATGGAGCGATTCGCTGAGGAAGCCGGCGTGTCGATCGGCATGTTGTCGAAGATCGAGCACGGCCAGACATCACCAAGCCTCAGCACGCTCACCGGACTCGCGAACGCGGCAGGTGTGCCTTTCACTGCGTTCTTCAGGGGTCTCGACGAGGAACACGATGCAGTCATCGTCCCCTCTGGTCGAGGTCTCGAAATTGCACACGAGGGTGGTGGGTCGGGGCGGACCTATCACGATCTTGGGGCGCTGCGAGGCCCGCTTCGCCAGATCGAGCCGGTCCTCGTGACGATCACCGAGCCGCACGAGGTCTTTCCTCTCTTTCAACATGCTGGCGTCGAGTTCATACACATGCTCGAGGGCGTGGTTGAGTACGGCTATGGGGCAAAGCGATACACGCTGACGGCTGGCGACACCATGCAGCTGCACGGCGAAGTCGCCCACGGCCCAACGGCGTTAGTTGAGCTGCCCATTAAGTTCCTTTCACTCAAGGTGCATCCACTCCCCGACGCGTGATGTCGAGGCCTCGGGCGTTGAGCGGTGCTCAGGCTGAGGCTTGCATAGAGTCCTCCCTCGCTTTGGC
>RCNE010001462.1_pt1 | contig 12796 bp, 14 predicted proteins | sample 2041361 | NCBI WGS metagenome assembly RCNE01 (sample SAMN09708229, study PRJNA481090) | Marine sediment metagenome, whole genome shotgun sequencing project.
TGTTTTTATCCACAAATAAGTCGCTGTACTCTGCGGCATTGATGACCACAGTTCCTGCAGCACTTTGATCAGACAGCACGCAATCATAGGTATTATCTGCTGCATCGGGTGACGTTCCCAACAAGGGCGCTGACGTATTGTAGACTACAGAATTATAAATCCTGTTGCCAATCCAACATGGACCGAAGCCAACTGAAGCTTTCCATGTCGGCTTTGGACCCTTTCCCTTCTTTGTAGAGCCAATGTGCAGCGATGCCTTCCTCGGCCGAACGTGTGGGGTGCATTCCCGGCAAGTGGTCGACAGAACGAAGCTGCACGTTTGGTAACGCCAACGTGTCGCCGAGGAGATGCAGTATTGCTACCGCAGCGGGTGCCTCCGCACCAGCGAGCGCGACGGCCAGGTACTCGTGCTCGTCGGGGAGCAGAGCGTCTTCGGGCGGCGGAAGAAACACGGTCCCCAATTCGAAGAAGCGCGGATCGGCAATGCGGTGCGACTGGTTGTAGGCAATCGACTTGAGTTGGCCAGGCAACAACGATGTTCGGAGCACGGATTCGGAGGCATCGAGCGGATTCGAGAGGACCACGCCGTCGTCGTTCAGCCCAACACTCTCCAGATCCCCCGGCGCAAGGAACGGCATTGGTTGTGTCTCGGCGCAACCAGCGCCCACCAGAACATTTCGAACGACCCGGCGGCTCTGCTGGTACTCCGACAAGTGTCCGGCCTGTTCGCCCTTGGGGACGGTCTTTGGGATCACCTCGTAGCCGTGCATTCGTCCGACCTCTTCGGCGATGTTGGCCTCGAACTCGGCGGAATTGGAGGCAACCGCGTCCCAACGCCAGGTCGGAACAGACACATTCAGCACGTCGCCCGACAGTTCCACTCCGAACCCGATCGAGACCAGAAGTCTTGCCATTTCTTTAGCCGACAGATCAGTACCCAGAAGACTGTTGACCTTTGCTGGCCGAACGGCGGCAGGCGCAACGTCGGGAAGCTCACCGGGGACATCGATCTGCCCTGGAGAGACGACCGCTCCAGTCTCTGCGATGAGTTGGCAGAAACGATCCATGGCGCGGTCGACATTTTCGCCCCAATCCGCGCCGCGTCGGAATCGTGTCGAGGCCTCACTCGGCAGGTTGAGACGTTTCACCGTGCGCGAGATCGACGGTGGGTCCCACCACGCCATCTCGAGGAGGACGGTGGTTGTCGACTCAGAGATCTCGGTCGAATCACCGCCCATGACACCAGCAATACTGATCGGTTCGTCAGATGCATTTGTGATCAGGCCATCGGCGGCGGTCATCGTCCGCTCGACGTCATCGAGCGTGATCATCGTCTCTCCCTCGACGGCGCGACGAACCCGCAGATGACCATTCGGCACCAGATCGAGATCAAAGGTGTGATTTGGCTGACCAAGTTCGAGCATCACGTAGTTCGAGATGTCGACAACGGAGTTGATCGGGCGCATTCCGAGAGCGTTCAGTCGGCTCTGCATCCATAGCGGCGATTCACCAACGGTCACATTCCGAATCACGCGAGCAGTGAATCGTCCGCAGAGTGTGGGATCAACGATGTCGACCGTGACCTCCGACTCGGCATCCTCTCCGCTTCGCTCAACGTCATGAGACGGGTACGAGAAACGCACCCCGAGCGCAGCAGCCAGGTCACGAGCTACACCAGCCACCGACATGGCGTCAGGACGGTTGGCGTTCACCTCGAGGTCCCAGAGAACGTCGCTCTCCATGCCAAGAACTTCAGACACCGGCTGTCCGACGCTTGCGTCAGACGCCGTGTCGCTGAGGATCATGATGCCATCGTGATCGTCGCCAAGGCCCATCTCGGCGGCTGAGCAACACATACCGTTGCTCAGCTGACCTCGCATCTTGCGCTGGCCGATCTCCATACCGTTGGGCATGACCGTGCCGACCGTGGCAAACGGGATCAGGTCACCAACCGACATGTTGAACGCGCCGCAGCAAACCTGCAGCGCCTCACCGTCGCCGGAATCAACCTGGACGAGTTGGATCTTGTCCGCATCAGGGTGCGGGGCAAGCTCAAGGACCTTTGCAAGAACGATGCCATCAAGCCCCTGGCCCGTGATGGTCATTTCTTCTACTGCGAGACCGAGCGCGCTGAGTTTCTCGCCAAGAGCGATGGGGTCACCATCGATATCTGGGGCGAACTCTTGCAGCCAGGAGAGAAGTACTTTCATGGTTCTGTTCCCTCTGATCTAGAACTGTGACAGGAAGCGAACGTCGTTGTTGACAAGTTCGCGAATGTCGTCGAGTTGATATCGCATCACGGCAAGTCGATCAATGCCGAAGCCAAACGCGAAACCCTGCCATTCCTCTGGGTCGATGCCGCAGTTCTGCAGGACCGCCGGGTGCACGACGCCGCAACCACCGAGCTCGAGCCAGTCACCCGACGGCGTGCTGATGTCGAATTCTGCGGACGGCTCGGTGAATGGGAAATAGCTCGGTCGAAGTCGCGTCTTGACCTCATGGCCAAAGAACGCCTTCACGAAACTATCGATCGTCCCAGCCAAATCGCCTAGCCCGATTCCTCGGTCGATAACCAGACCCTCGATCTGATTAAACGCAGGAAGGTGGGTCGCGTCAGCAGTGTCAGTGCGGAAGGTGCGACCTGGAGCGACAATGTAGATCGGCGGCTCTTGGTTCTCCATCGTCCGGATCTGGACCGGCGAGGTGTGTGCCCGCATCATCACTTCTTCGGCCTCCCCGAGCTCAACGAAAAGCGTGTCGAAGGAACCACGGGCGGGATGCCATTCGGGGATGTTGAGCGCTTCGAAGTTGTACCAAGATGTCTCGACCTCGGGGCCCTCGGCAACGGTGAAGCCCATCCCGACGAACACATCTTCGAGGCGATCGCGTGCTTGGGTGACCAGATGCAGATGCCCACGCTGTAGGTCACTCATGACCTCGGTCAGGTCGAGACGTTCTGCTTGAAGCTGCTCGGCTTCGGCTGCCGAGGCAAGCAGCGCTCGTCGAGCGCCGATCGACTCGGCGACCATGGCCATTGACTCATTGAGCGATTGTCCAGCTGCTCGACGTTCGTCGGGCTCGAGCGAGCCCAGCGTCTTCTTCAGCTGTGTCAGCTCGCCCTTCTTTCCGACAAATGACCGCTCGATCTCCTCGAGACTGTCAAGACTCGTCGCCTCGAGAACTAGGTCGGCTGCGCGTTCGACAAGTGATTGCAATTCCACCTCGACAGTCTGCCCGATGGACCCGCTCATCGTGTGCGTTTGTCAGCTGATGCAGGATGCACCGGCATCTGCAAGCGCTGTACTGATCCCGTTGTCCTCGGCGTTCGCCCCCAGCCCGGCAATGTCGGTCAGCGCGAAGCCAGCCTCAAGTACGTTGTCGATAACGCAGGTGGCCTGCTCACTTGTCATTACACCCGTGTCGGCAAGCTGACCTGCCAGGACGAGTTTGACCTCATCCATGAAGAGTAAAACCCGAGATGCATCCCTCCTACGGGGTGTGCTCCCGGAGTCTTCTGGCATGGTCGAAGGCGAGAACGGCACCCGCTGTGGCAACGTTGAGCGACTCGACCATCCCGTCCATGGGAATCGAGACGACGTGGTCGGCAATGGCGACCTGTTCGGGGCTGAGGCCGTGCGCCTCGTTGCCGAGCATAATTGCGAGAGGGCGTGACAGATCGAGCTGAGCATCGTCGTAGATCACCCCACCCAGATTTGTCGCCATCGTCAGGACATTGAGACGAGCCAGCTCCTCGCCGAGAGCGTCAGCGGCGATCTCGGCGATCGGAACACGAAGAACTGATCCCGCTGATGCCCGGACAACCTTGGGAGACAGAACATCAGCTGTCTCACTTGTCACGATGACGCCAACACAGCCCGTGGCTTCGGCTGTTCGAAGCAACGTTCCCACATTGCCCGGATCGGCAACATCGACGAGAACCAAGATCAGACCGTCTTCGCAAACGAACCGGTCGTCGATCTCGAGCGGAGGCGGAGTCACGACCGCGAGGGCGGGCTGTGGCGTTCTCGCATCGGACAGATTCGCGAACGTATCTGGAGAAAGAGCAAACAATTTGACGTGTTGCTCTTCGCATCGTTGCGCGATCTCTGGGTCTGGATGTTCATCACCGGGCACGATCACGAAGTCGACGGCAAGCCCGCTCTCGAATGCCTCGAGCACAAGCTTGGGTGTCTCAACGACAAAACGAGACGACCGGCGCCGCTGCGCTTTTTGGCGCAGCAGACGCCGGACGTCGGCAACCCGAGGGTTTCGAGCAGAGAGCTCGAGAATCAGGCTGCTGCGCCTTCGCTTGCCTTCGCGCTCGCCTCAGCAGCAGCGTTTGCTGACTGCACGAGCGCGGTGAATGCCGAAGCATCGGTGACTGCGAGGTCCGCGAGGACCTTGCGGTCAACTTCAATACCAGCTTCTTTCAATCCGAAGATGAAGCGGCTGTATGTGGTGCCGTTCAATCGGCATGCAGCGTTAATCCGCTGCACCCAGAGGCGGCGCATCTCTCCCTTGCGAGCCCGGCGGTCGCGGAACGCGTAGCTCCCCGCATGCATGACCGATTCATTGGCTGACCGGAAAGAACGGCTCCTGTTGCCGTAATGTCCCTTGGCCTTCTTGAGTGTTGCTTTGCGGCTCTTGCGGCCGCTTACCGAACGCTTTACGCGTGCCATAACAGTTCCTTCCTACGTCTCTTCGCTCAGTTGCCGAGCATCTTGTCGATATTCTTTGCATCGGCCTTTGCGACATCAGCGTCGCCCAGGAACCGTTGTTTGTGTTTTGTGCTCTTCTTCTCGAGCATGTGGTTACGGCCCGCCTTGTTACGGCGAAGTTTGCCCGTTCCGGTCTTCTTGAAGCGCTTTGCAGCGCCTCGGTGCGTCTTCATCTTTGGCATGAGGACTCCCTACTTTCACTCTTCTTCGGTCGATGTGGCTTCAGCGGCGGGAGTATCGGAGCTGACCTCGGTCAGTTCCTCGTCTTCCGCTGCTGCTGCTGCGGCGGCCTCGGCTGCTGCAGCTTCTTCTTTGGCCTTGTTCACGGCCGCGATCTTCTTCTTGTCTGGTCCGAGCACCATGATCATGTTGCGACCTTCGAGATTCGGTCCGAACTCGACGTTCGCAATGTGAATAACAACATCGGCCACCTGATCGAGAATTCGCCGGCCAAGTTCGGGGTGTTGCATTTCACGACCACGGAACATGATCGTGACCTTCACCTTCGAACCCTCGCCGAGGAACTTTTCAACCTTCTTCGTCTTGGTGTCGAAGTCGCCTTTACCAATCTTTGGCCGGTACTTCATCTCCTTGACGGTGACGTTGGTGCTTTTCTTCCGAGACTCCTTGTCCCGTTGAGATTGTTCGTACTTCCACTTCCCGTAGTCCATGATGCGACAAACCGGCGGGTTTGCCTTGCTTGCGACCTCGACGAGGTCGAGATCCAAGTCGCTCGCCATCCGAAGAGCTTCAGGGGTGGGACGAACACCCAACTTCTCGCCATCGGCACCAACGAGCAGAACTTCGCGTGCGCGAATCCGTTCGTTGATCCTGGCTTCGGCTTTCTCAGCTATGACTGATCACTGCGCAATGGCAGATCCTTTCCATCGGGCTCTGTGCCGCGGAGGGAACCGGGTCATACGACGCAACCAACACGCGTCAGCGTGCGAGTTTTTCGCAGACCCAGCGCACCCGCAAGTGGCTGGGCGGGTTCGGAAGTGTCAATGTGACGGCACCGAACCGCTTTCAGAACAAATTGTCAACGGCCAAGCATAGGCTATGGGGACCAAAACCAGTCATTCCCCTCCTCCACTGAGTTCAACGGACGGGGCGACGCGCTGGTGACCGACGATCGGAACAGTACGACATGAGTTTGTGGACACCCGGTGGCGAGCACGAAGTCCCCCGCGACCAGCCCTCCCAGGAACCAGCAGCGGCAGCACCCGACGCGGCCGCTGACAGCCCAGTCAGCCCCGCTGATATGGACGATGCGGCACTGGCCGCCGCCCTTGGAATTCCCTCGCTCGACGAGTTGAGCGACGAAGAACGGGCTCAACTCGAAGCAGCTGTGGCGCAAATGGCCGAAACAGAGCGCCAAATGGCGACAACTCCGCCAGAGGCCGTCATTGCGAATCATGCAATGGGTATGTACGAACTGGCTGCCATCCATCTGCGTCAGAACCCGCCAAACCTGAACGAAGCATCGCTAGCCATCGATTCGTTGAGCGCATTGCTCGACGGCCTCGAAGGTCGTTTGGGCGAGAACGAGCCAACCTTGCGTGAGGCACGCTCGCAGCTGCAACAAGCATTTGTGGCGGCCAACAGCCAGTGACCAATACAGACTCGGCGGCTCGCATTGCGGTGCCGTCAAAGGGACGTCTGCGCGACTCGGTACTCGATCTGTTGTCGCACGCCGGTTATTCTCGGCGCGCATTCGACCGGATGAACGCGTCTGCCATCGTCGAAGGCATCGAATTCATCGAGATGCGGCCACGCGATGCTGCAGCTTGGTTAGCCGAGGGCCGTCTCGCCGCTGCGTTCGTGTCGACCGACACCGCATTTGAGAACGAAATTGAAGATTGGCCGACCATCGATCTCGGCTTCTCCCGATCCGATCTGATCGTTGCGTGCAAGGACGACGCGCCGTTCTCGACGTTGGCTGATCTGTCCGGACGAACTGTTGCGACGCACCTGCCCGGTTGGACAAAACGTTGGATGGCCTCCGAAGGAGTTGACGCCAACGTCGTCCACATGGGTGGCTCGCTCGAAGGTGTCTGCGCCGTCGGTATGGCCGACGCCATCGTCGACCTGCGAGAAACGGGCGGAAGTTTGCAACGAAATCGACTGCGTGTGCTTGCCGAAGGTCAGAATTGCCAAGCAACCTTCTCGTGGGCACCGGATGCACCCGACGAAGTCCATGGCCTGATTCTGCGGCTGGAGGCGGCACTCGCCGCCCGACTCACACAATACGTGATGCTCCATCTGCCGGTCGACAAGGTCGACGATCTCGGCAAGGTTTTTCCGGGGCTCGCAGCACCGACGATCCTCCCACTTTCTGGCCGTGATGACCTCGTCGCTGCACACATCGTCGTCAAGCGGGCAAACCTCTGGTCGAAGCTTGGCGAACTGCGAGCGATGGGGGCCACCGGCATCGTCGCACTAAACACAGATGCCATCGTGGCGTAGCCGATCACACGTCGGAACTTCCGCCCGACATCCGCGGAACCCGACATGGTCACTACGCGAGCTGCGCTCCCCTCCCGCCCGAGGCGTTTCCTCTGTGCGTATTGACACGCGCATGTGAGTCTGGAGAAAGTCAAAAAGCGTGACCCGACCCCGTTCATTCTGCTGTGACGCTCGACACAGGGGTCTGACCCCTTTTTGAAAAAAGGGGTCAGACCCCCTAAAAACGGGGTCAGACCTCCTATTTCAGATGCGACAGCGGAGCTGGAACCAGCTGAACGCTGGAGCATGTATACGCATCAAGAGACGCCAGCACCCCAGGAGTGAGGGACGAACGACGGAAAGGCGCCTCAGGCGCCTCAGCCGAGCATCGAGGAGCGCAGCGACGGATTGCGACAGCTGGAGCGAGGAACGAGCAACCAGGCACCGCCTCTGGCGAAGCAGGCGCGAAATCGAGGAGCGAAGCGACGGATTTGAGCCCTGGAGGGCGAAGCCCGGGAAACTCAGCTCGGTAGGTAGACCAACCTGAAATCTTCGCCGAGCTGGGTTATTCCGGCGAATCTGCCGCGTTGGATAGCACCCATGGTCGGTGCCCCTTCTCCGACAAACAGCGAGCGACCAGCGCTGCCGCCCATGATTGCGGGGGCTATGTAGATCCAGTATTCGTCGACGAGACCAGCGGAGTGAAAGGCACCCGCAGTTTCTCCCCCGCCTTCGACGAGCAGCTGCAACATTCCCCGGCCGCCGAGTTCGTCAAGAAGGTCCTCGATCGGTCCGTCCCAGGGTTCAAAAGGAGCGGAACGTGCGCCCGGCTCCATGCCCGCTGCCCGATCACCGAGCACGATTCTCCACGGATCCATCGATGCGTTCGGGTCGGTGCCATGGGGGGGTTGATAGTCGCGCACGGTCAACGAGGGGTCGTCAGCTGCGACCGTTCCCGTACCGACGACGATGGCGTCTGACTGTGCACGAAGTCGATGGACGTCGCTGCGAGCCTCAGGTCCGGTGATCCACTTGCTCGATCCGTCGGGGGCGGCGATGAAACCATCAAGCGTCATGGCCAGCTTCACGATCACCCGTGGCCGGCCTGTGGTGCGATGGGTGAGATAGGGAGCGAGCTGTTCGGTGACAACAGCCGCCTCCACGCCAAGCGTCACGTCGACGCCCGATGCGATGAGCGTTGCCATCCCCTCTCCGCGGACGTTTTCATCAGGATCGAGGATGGAGATGATCACTCTCTCAACGCCAGCCTCGATGATCGCATCTGTGCACGGCGCGGTCCGACCATGATGACTGCACGGTTCCAGGGTTGTGAAGAGCGTGGATCCACGGGCCGCGTCACCGGCTGCATTTAATGCCACACGTTCAGCGTGGGCACTGCCTGGCGGTTCAGTTGCGCCGTCGTACAGAGCGCCGTATCGATCGACGATGACTGCACCAACCCAGGGATTCGGAGAAGTTCTGAACCGGGCGATCTCGCCGTTCGCAACGGCACGAAACATCATCGACGTACGAAACGCGTCACTCTCGGTGGTTCCCCGTGACGTTTCATTGGCCATCAGTTCGACTCGTGCCGATGAGCTGGGTCCGACGCCTCCTCAGCGTGCGGATGAGGGTCCTTGTTGTCGACCATGAGCCGAACGGCGTGCGGCACAACATCAGCAACCGCATCGAATGTTTCCACGCAACCTTTTGTCGAACCCGGAGTATTCAGCACGAGAGCCTGATCGATCGTCCCACAAACACCGCGAGAGAGCCTTCCGAGCGGATTGACCAGCCTCATTGCTTCAGCGAGCCCAGGCGCCTCCCGGTCGATCGCCTGACGGGTGCCTTCCGGCGTCAGGTCACGGGGTCCAAAGCCCGTGCCCCCGGTGGTGACGATGGCGCCGTGAAATCCCTGCGCGAGGCGTTGGAGCGTCGACCGGACCGGGTCGATCCCGTCCTCGGTGACCGCACGTTCGACGACCTCGTATCCAAGGCTCGTGAGATGTTCCTCGAGCACGGCTCCCGAGCGATCCTCGCGGGTTCCGTAGACGACACCATCGGACACCGTGATGATCTTTGCCAGGGTCCCGTGGTCGGTGTGATTCGTCATGACGATCAATGGTATCTCTGGGCGCCCACTCGATACGCTCGTTCGAATGGACGACGATCAGCTACTACGAGAGTGCAGAGACAGTATCGACAACATCGATGCGGCACTCGTCCACATGCTTGCGGAACGATTCAAGATCACCAAACGTGTTGGCGAACATAAGGCCGCTGTTGGCTTCGCTCCTGCCGACCCCGATCGGGAGGCCGTGCAGATCGCCAGGCTTCGGGCATTAGCCGACAACGCTGGCCTCGACCCGACGTTCAGCGAAAAGTTTCTGCGATTCATCGTGGACGAAGTAATCCACCATCATAATAACGCACAGGGCTAGAAGCCCGATTGGCCACGAAGGGTTAGCTCCCTTTCGAGAGTGCAAGGCCTTGGCGTTCCTGTTCGCCCCAACTCCGGTCGCCTCGCACGTACAGCCACAACCCCCAAAGACGCCAGACGATGGTGGCCGGGCGCATCACGAGGACCTCCATGACAATGAAGGCCGCCATGCGGAGCCTCGACCGGAAGCCTGCATGTGTGCGATAGACGAGGTCGCTCAGCGCGAGGACGCCAACAGTTCGAGTGATGCCAAACCCGTAGGCCAACGCAAGTAACCCCCACTGGTCCGAGCTGTATGAACCGGTAATCAAGCCGATGGCTACAAGAAGCAGCCCCAGCGCCTCCAGGATCGGCGACAGCGCCTCAACAACGATGAAGTACGGAAGGGCGAGCATTCCTGCGGTTCCATACTTCGGGCGAAGCACCATTCCCCGATGACGAACGAGCACGTCCAGCAGCCCTCGGAACCACCGGTTCCGTTGCCGACCGAGCGTGCGCCAGGTGGCAGGTGCTTCCGTCCAGGCGATTGGGTTCGGGCTGAAGACCACGCGCGCACGTCGCTTCTCGTCATAGGCCTTCCGACGAAGGCGAACGACAAGTTCCATGTCTTCGCCAATGGAGTTGGAGTCGTAGCCACCAATGTCGATCATGCGCTGTCGATCGAAGAGACCAAACGCACCACTGATCACGAGCGACCCGCCGAGTGCGTTCCACCCCAACCTGCCGATCAGAAACGATCGCAGATATTCGACCGTCTGCGCGCCGAGCAAAAATCCCCGAGGTGCCTCGTGCAGGTCACGGGAGTCCTCTGGCACACGTCCATCGATGAGCCGAATCGTGCCACCGACGGCTTCGGTGTCGGGATGGGAGAGAAATGGAGCGACCAGCTGCAACAACGCATCCGATGTCACCACGGTGTCGGCATCGATCGCGCAGACGAGATCACCAGATGCGATATTGAGCGCGACGTTCAGCGCATCAGCCTTTCCGCCGTTGTCCTTGTTCACCACCACCAGGCTCGGCTCGATCTTCGACCGATAGATGGAGCGCACGTGGGCGGTCTCGAGCTGTCGGCGATACGCGGGCATGACCGGCGAGAGACCAAAGCTGTCGTAGAGCTTTCTCATCGTGAGATCGGTCGAGCCATCATTGACCACGACAACTTCGATGTCGGGATACCTCAGCGCCAACGCTCGCTGAACCGATTCCGCGATCCAGACCTCTTCGTTGTACGCCGGCACGAGCACCGAAATTCGCGGCACCAACGGCGAGGCCAGGACTCGGCGCCACAACTGGTGCTGATCTCTCGATCGATTCGCGCGCATTTCGATCACTGCGCTCACGTACAAACACAGCTCGAACACGATGGATCCAATCACCACCACTGCCAGCAATTGCGGAGCGATCTGAAGCAGCGCACTCATGCCGCCGCCCAATCGGCGAGCAGATCGAGTTCGCCATCTACCACGAGTTGGTCCTCACGCTGAATGGCACCGTCGATAGCCATCGCATCGAGCACCTGGAGCGCCATGTCGTGCGCGTATGGGTCTGGCCCGCGAAGGGTCTGGCGCAAGACGAGCAGCCCGATGGTACCCAGCTGACCCAACGCCAATCCGGCAGCCCGTCGAACCTCCCAGGACTGATCGCCGAGCGCAGCGCCAAGATGATTCGCGAGCCAATCTGCTCGCAGCCTCGAGATTGCTTCAATTACAGCAATCCGAACGCTTGGATCCTCGTCATCGAGCATCGCGACAAGAAAGTACAGCTGGTGATCGGGCACCCCGAAGGGCGTGGCGTGTGCCACGAGTCGTCGGGCACGCGGATTCGCCGAGTCGCCGTGTTGTCGAATGAGTGGCAGCAGCCGCGGATCTCGAAGGTTGGCCGCCACTTCGAGACATCGGACAACGCTGTCTTCATCGAGGCTCGGAAGTGCTTCTGCGACCGGCACCACCAGACGGCCATCACCGCGTAGGAGCGCTTGTTGTGCGGTGAACCGAACCGACTTGTTGCGATCCTGCAGCGCAGCCAACAGTTGCTCTGCGTTTTGGGCGATCCGGTCGATGCCAAAGGACTCGATCACGGCAGCTCGAACGGGGGCACTCGGGTCACGAAGCAGCCGGTTTGTGACGTCCTCGGCATCCGGCAGGATGAGCGATAACCGAGCTCCCCTCACCCTTCGATGCCAAAATCGACTTCGACTCATCCGTCGGATCTTCTGGCGCGCTGTCGTCGACCCGATGATTTCGAGCAGCCGTGTCGAGAGCAGATCGTCGAAGTGCAGCGGAATGGTCAAGGCAAGGCCGAACAACACCCGGTTCGAAATCGACCGCAACTCGACCAACATGGGTCCAAGCGCGTCCTTGTCCGCATAAAGCGCCCGGGACAACACGTCCATTGCTTTCTTGGCCTCACGACGCCTGGTTTTCTCGATTGTGTCGACGGCAACCCCGAAACCCAGGTACAGAAGTAGTGCAATACATGTGGAACCGACAGCGAAGGTGATCATCGCTCGTTCAACACCTGGCGAATTCGATTGGACAGCACAACTGCCGAGAAAGGTTTCACCACGACGTCATCGGCACCGAGTTCGAAGGCCTCGCGAAGTTCGCCGTCGCGAATTCGCGCGCACGTGACAATCACCTTTGTTCTCGCCATCACGCCGTGTCGCGCCAGCGATCGGAGAATCATGAGGCCGTCCGCTCCCATTGCATCGAGTTCGACGATGATCAGTTTCGGGAGCCGAGCCGAGGACCCTCCCGAGAACATTCGCATTGCATCCGACCCGGTCAGGACGTGTGTACTCGTGAGACCAATCTGGTCAAGTAGCTGCGTAAGAATCGACGCGAGTGTGTGATCGGATTCGACCAGGACCACATCGGCCTGATCGGGGCGGTCGCCGTACCAGTCACTGGTCGCCACGCCTGGGCCGTCGGCCTCCTTGGCCCGATCAGCAGCTTGGGCTGCCGACAGCATGATCTCACCGAGCGAGTATCCGTCGATGGGGAACTCGGCCACGCCCGAACGCCCTGCGCTGCGAGGAATCGCGTGGTGATCAAGTGCGAGTTCGATGCGAGTTGCTGCGGCCTCCCGGGATGCCCCGCGCAACAGCACCATCAATAGACCGTCTTCGGACTGACCGACCAGGTCGACCGTCCTGAACTCATTGCTGAGTGACTGCCGCAGCATCGTCCGA
>RCNE010001464.1_pt1 | contig 12794 bp, 6 predicted proteins | sample 2041361 | NCBI WGS metagenome assembly RCNE01 (sample SAMN09708229, study PRJNA481090) | Marine sediment metagenome, whole genome shotgun sequencing project.
GAAAGTTGGTCTAAAAGAAGAAATAAAGGGGTCTTCTTTTTAGATAGGACTTCTTCTACAAGGTTTTCAAGGGTATAAAATGAAATAGGAGAGATGTTTGCAATTACACCCTGGTGATTTCCTTTAGTTAAACGGTTGAGTTTTTCAATAGGAACGTAGGCCACATTAGTTCCGTTTTTGCGTAATATGCCTTCCAGTTCCCGAAATAAGTCACCCCTAAGGCCTTTTTGCACAAAAACCTTATCAATGGCCTCACCGGAATTAATCGCTTCAATGACAGCTCTTATGCCATAAATTTGGGTTGGTTTTTCCATCCGGCAAAGGTATATAAAAAAACCATCCCGATATTTCGGGATGGTCTAACTATTATAATTGAATAAATTCTACTTATTTAAAAAGTTAAATGTTTGGATTATTTAAAAAGTTAAATGCTTGGATCAAGTCAGCTTCCTCTTTAATATTCATAGAATTCTCCTTTAAGTATTCTTTGAGACCCTCTTTCTTTGAAGCATCGATAAGTTTCAATAATTTACCATTTTTTAATGGAATTTCATCTATCCTATTAACTCCTTCTTTTTGAAAATAATATTCAGTGAACTGGGCAAATCTACTAGGTACAGCTTTCACGAATGAATTTGCAGCCGGTTTTCCTTCAGTAAATTTTATAAGTGTTCTTTTAAACAATTTAAAAGGACCATTTTCACTTAAGGTTGAAAGATACCCATTCAAGGTTTTATCCTTGGCGGTGACAAAGGTCATAAAGCTCATCTTTTTCCCATCAACCAAGATGTTTATTTTTTTGTCACGTGATAAACTTTTGATTTCCTCACTTTCCCTTAGACTGTTCTTGATTTCTAATTCTTCATTTAGGGCATTATAACGGTAATAGATTTTTCCGAGATTTTCATCACCATAATACATAGTTGTCATGGCAAATTCATTGGAAGTATAAGGAGATCCCTGAAAATCTGCATATATATCTTTATTCTTGTTCTTGTTTTCACTGATCGGCCCTAAAAGAGCGGCTATTTCACCTCCTCCTAAACCCCCATCACCGGCTGACATATTTGTAGCTGTTTGACCTGCATATTGACCATATGAGAAACTGCATATTGCCATTGATATACATAAATAAATCGACTTTTTCATTTTTTGTTTTATTAGGAGTTCAAAAATAAGTAATTTGAACTATAACAGATGTTAATTATTCTTTAATTGGAACTATTTTATGTGCAGTTAATCGATTATTGTTGACTGAGTTTATTAGAATATTAGAGTTCTTGAGTTTTATAAGGCTAATATCCTTCACATTTCCATCAAGGTATAGTCCTGTTTTTTCATGGTTCATTACAGTATAACCATCTATTCCATTAGAAATCAAAGCAACACCGGAAATTGCATCCAATCTTGGCGTTTCCACCTCGGTTTCATAAAGATTTCCAGCAATAATGCAATCCTCATAGCCGTCATTGTTTAAATCAAGGAAAACACTATTCAATATGGGAAATTGTTGTGCCTGAATAGGGAGTTTCTTCTTTTCAAAATTACCTTTACCGTCATTCAATAAAAGTATGGAGCTAAATTCATTTGCTTCATTTACATAAGAGTTAGATAATTTATCGCCATAAATATCGGTAAGGGTTGCATTGGCAAATTCTGAATAAGTGCTAAACTTTTCTTTGATGAAAGGCATTTGTTGTGAAGAACATTCCCTGCCGCGAACGGGGACATATTCCCCTTTATATTTTTTGCTAAGAACCACATCATTGATGCCATTATTGTCAAAATCATTTGCATAAATCTTAAGCGGTTTTTCAGGATTGGCCTTGAACTTAATATTAAGACCTACGTTTCCGATGATATAATCTTTAAATCCATCATTATTGATATCCGTTTCATTTATAGAAAACCACCAACCTTTTTCATCGATTCCTTCAAATTCTATTAGTTTGAAGGAGTTACCGTTGCTATTACTATAAAACCCAATCGGAGTCCATTCACCTACTGCAATAAAATCTTCCCAGCCGTCCTTGTTAAAATCGGTAACTATGATATCATTTATTATCCCAAAATCTTGAAGTTCAGGTGCTACTGATTTTGTAACATCCCTAATATCCCCTCCAATATTTTCATAAAGTGTTGAAGAGCCATGTATGGGATATTTTTTAGGGATATTTCTATTACCTACAAGAATATCACTATCACCATCTTTGTCAAAATCTATTATGCTTACTGTTTTGCCACTCTTAGTAAAGGTATTCAAGACTTGACTATTGAATTTAGAGAATGAACCAATACCATTATTAATATAAATCCTATCCGTATAAAATGATGAATTTTCTTCGAATTCATTACCACCGCTAACGACATAAAGGTCTAAATCTTGGTCGTTATCAAAATCAAAGAATACAGATTGCATATCTTCATACCTCTTATCTTCTTCAAAAATTTTCGATTTTGTTTTAATGAACTTATTGTTTCCTTGAATAAATAATTGCCCAGACTGTCCTGATGCCCCTCCAATATATAAATCCATTTTTCCATCGCCATTGACATCACCTTTTGATATGAGCGGGCCACTTGTAGATTGTTTATAGGGAAGTAGCACCTCGGTTTCAAAATCATTAAAGATATTTTCAGCATGTACAAAATCAATTCCTAGGTCATTTATATCCAGTTTATTGAAGATAGTTGGTTTTGTTCTTTTAGTTTCGTTAAGAGGTTTTTTAGCGTTCTTGATATCAAATTCTACAAGACTGTTTGCAGTTACATTTAATTTTTCTTCCATTCTGCCATCGATCCAAGTTATCAAAACCGTATCGATAATTTTATTCTGGCCTAGACCAAAATTTATGATGTTACTATGTGAGGACCTATAGCCTCTAGTTCTCTTTTGTTCTATAAGCTGGGATTTACCATCGTAAGATATTTTAACTTGTGCAAAGGGTTCGGAGTTTATGCCTTTGGTTTTGACTTTTAGGAAATTGGCTTTTTTATTGTCAGAAGTAAGATTTTTATATAGGAAGGCATTCTCATCCATATTATTTACAACCAAATCCAAATCACCATCATTGTCCAAATCACCTTGAGCCGCCCCATTGCTAAACGAAAAATCATCGAGACCCCATTCCTTGGCGTTTTCATTAAAATTTAAACCAGAGTTGTTCTGATATAGTATGTTTTGAAGCTTTTCAGAAGGCATCTGATTATATAAATCTTTTTTAATTTGCAATGGCACATTATTGCCATATTTTCTTCTAGCTTCAAAAACCTTGATTTGCAAGTCATTGTCTAACGCATACCTTCTATAACCATTGGTAATAAATATATCAGCATCCTCATCATTGTCAAAATCTGACATTAGCACTGACCAGCTCCAATCTGTATTGGCAGTTTTAGTAAGTTGGGCAATATCATTGAACTTATTATTTCCTATATTCAGTTGTAGGGAATTGAACATATATTGATAGTGAAAATCTGCTGTATTCACTAAATAGTCAAATCGATCTGTGCTCATCGAAGCCATTAAGGTTTTTGACCGCACATGATCACTCGAAGACATATCCAAAACAAAAATATCCTGTAAGTTATCATTGTTGATATCAGCAATATCCATTCCCATTCCAAAGTAAGAGGTGTGCTGTGTGAATTCCTTGATTCGATCAGTAAATGTCGAATTACCGTTATTGATGAACAGTGCATCTGGAATGTAGTAATCACTGGCAACATATATATCTAACCAGCCATCATTATTTATGTCACTTATGCATAGCCCTAAGCCAAAAATAGGTCTTTGTATACCAGCTTTTTTGGTAATGTCAACAAATTTTCCATCATCATTACGGTATAAATGTGAGCTGTTGAAATATTGTGATTCTGCATTCTCATTTACCATTCTGTACAGGTTAATGGGGTCTACGCCATAAAGCTCATTTTCGTTCATTACGAAGCAATCCAGATCTCCATCATTATCCATATCAAAAAAAGTGGATTGTGTGGAGATTCCTAAATCTGCCAAACCATATTCCTCCGCTTTTTCAGTGAAGGTAAGATTGCCATTATTGATGAATAGCAAGTTCTTGCGATTAAAACGGGTATTTGGACCACCTTGTGAAACATAGATATCCATATGGCCATCATTGTTTATATCGACAAATGTGATACCATTTGACCACTTTTTTCCAATATTAATACCAGCCTCTTCGGAAATATCCTTAAACTTTAAATTGCCCTCATTCAGGTATAATTTGTTATCTACTTGGTTAGCACTAAAAAACACATCCAATAGGCCATCATTATTAATATCTTCCAAACCTACACCTGCTCCGTTATAGAAATAATCGAAATTAAATAGGTTTTCCAAAGTCCCGATATTTTCAGTAATGGTATTTGAAAAAGTTAGATTACTCTGTTCACTACTTATTTTTTCAAAAACTTTTGGGATAGTTTCGCTTGAACTATTTTTTTCAGCGGGAGAGGAGACATCTTTTGATTCATTTCTTTGGCATGAAAGAATAAAAAAGGCGAGGGGGGCTACTAAAATTATAACATTTTTCATTGAAATAGCTTGAATAGTATTCAACAATTGGACTTTAAGAAGGGTCTTCATCAATAGCGCATAAAAAGAGTTGCTAAAGATATAATATAATTGTTCTCCGCACTAATAGGAGTAATGTTAAGTTATGTCGGGTATTTATTTAAAAGACTAAAGACCCAAAAGCTTTATTTCGGGGGCATCTTTTGAATAATGGTAGGCCCTCCAAAAGAACCCATCTGGCGAACTAAATTTCCAAACCACTTCCTTCTCACGGGTTACTTCCCAGAACCCGAAATCACCTTCTGTAATAAGGATATTTCCGTTAGGAAGCGGGTCGGCTCCGGAAACTTTGGAAGAATATAGATCGGGATCGGTAAAACTCCAGGTTACCTTTGGCTCATTATTGGTATCTACCTGTAATGCATAGACCGAAGGAAGTTCCAATTCAAAAACGGTAGATTGGTCGAAGCCATTGCCATTCGAAAAGATGAGTAATTTGCCCAGGTCTTCCCCTTTAAGTAAATTGGGAAAATGGTTGTTGTAAAACAAGCGGGTTCCCGCTGAATTCTGATAGGTTTCAGGATTTCCAAAACGATAGATTAGATCTCCGCCTTTACCGTAATTTCCCCCACTGTGTCCGGCAGCCTCTTCAGTTGAGGTGCTGTGGTCTATTGCCCAGACCTCTGAAAAAAAGTTTGCGCTTAAAAGTATTACATCATTCACTGCATCAAAGGTGATGGCATTGGCATGCATAATATCTCCCTTTACATCGGGTAGGGCTCTCGTTCTTGGAACATAGTTAAGATCTATCAGTTCGGGATGTTCCCAAACCAGTCCATAATTGTCCTTGGTTGCATCATGGTCCTGAATCAAATGGTCCCAGGAATGCCATTCCCATACTATTTCGTCCGTGGCCGGGTTAATTTCAATTATCGATTCGGGAAATACATCCTCCTCCAGCATATAACCTGCTTGTGTCGCCTCAGCCGTAGTAAGTCTTTGCCAGACCATTGCAATAACATTCCCGTTAGGTAGCAATTCTGATTCATGGTGTGTTTCTCCTGCTAATGAGGAATATATAAAATCCCATTCCAAAGTTCCATCAGGGGCTACCATTTGCAGTCTTCCGCCCTTTCCTCCCAATTTAATCTGGGGATCATCCGACTCCAGAGAGGCCATGAGGTTTCCGTTAGGTAAAAGGTATACATCATTGCCAATATTATTTGTAAGGGTCCATTCATATAGTAATCGGGCTTCCTTGTTCATGAGGTAGACCCGGTTGGCTCCGGCTTCATTAACCAGGATATAATTGTCATCTACCTTGTCCGCGTTAAATACCTCAACAATTCCCTCTGGGGTAAAGTCCGGTTCTTCGATAACTGGATCTGGATCTGGATCCTCCGGTTCTTCGGCTATAATTTGAGTGTCCTTTTCCGTTACATCATCTCCAGAGCATGATTGCATTCCTACTATGGAAGCCAACAACATGAAAAGCAGTGTGGATAGGTGAATAAATTTATTCTTTATCATAACAATTTTAGTTAAAAATACAATTTATTTAAAGGAAATACTTTAACCTCTGTTAATATATAAGATACTATTGTACATCAATGATAACTCATTATAATTGCCCTGCTAATAGCTATAATTCTCAATTTTTTACAAAACTTTATAAGCCTTGATTGTTGCTTTTTATGCTAAAACATTGATTATGGGCAGACCTAGGTAAGGACTTCTCTACCTTTCAATGTCTTTGTGTCGTAATTGTTAAATTCCATTGGAAAAGTATGCCTTTAGTACCTGTGAATAGGTAATACGCACTATTTTCACTTTTATAGCCATAAAGCCCATAATTTATTTGCACGGGAATCGCTTTCTTTCATTGTTTGTTGTAGCATTTATAAATAAGTCGGAAATATGTCAATTCATTTCAATAAGGGACATATTAAACAAAAAAAGGCCCAAACTTAGTTTGGGCCTTTGTATAAATGTAACTTAACTGAACTTAAAAGTTCTTAATACAGTAATTGAGCAGTTCGACCCCTGCAGCAGGATTAGCCGCTGAATAGGCTTCTTGCGATACGACCACGTTACCACTGGCCGAAGTAACTGTAAATGCTACTTCTGCGTCAAAGGCTCCGGAAACAAATTTAATTGAAATCACCTCAGATCCTACAGGTACATCAAGTATTTCAGTAGAGACATCACCCTCCGCATCATCCACTTCGAATATATTCTCGGTACCGTCTAAAGTGATAACCAATTGAGCGCCGTTCCAGCTATCTCCATAGGCATCGACCATGTCAATGATCCAATCGCCAGGAGTAGGAGGAGTTGGTGGGCAAACAATAGTTGCTGAGTATAAAAATGGCGAACTAAAGTAAGATCCTGTCAACGTACCAGAGTTTTGGGCAAATGAGTATCTTCTGCCGTCGGTTAAAACGAGTTCAAAACGAACTCTAAACTGATCACCACCATCAATGTCACTTTCAGGTACACCTGTAGCACTTAAAAGTGTCGGCAACGTTACTTCGTAACTAAATCTCGGTAATCCAAATTCACCAACTTCAAAACCTGCAGTTGAAATGTTTTCAACCATCGATTCTGGAGTAGTTTCTCCCTTACCATTATCTGGTGTATTATCCCTAAAACTGGCGTATACATCTACAGATGATACCAATTTTCCATCATTTTCGCTTTGAATTTCTAGATCAACTCCGAAAAAACCATCGGCCACTCCAATAGGTAATTCATTGGAAACAACATTAATAGTTCTTAAGATTGCCCCTCTCTGTGTATTGGCAGTTACGCTGTCAACAACGGCATCCCCTTCATCACACGAGGTGAACATCAGCGATGCAACTGCAAGAAGTGTAAAAATTTTATAATTAAATTTCATCATTTTTCTTTTTTAGTTAATTAATTTGCTGCTGGGAATGCAGGACTCGCAGGATTAGTATCCCAGAAAACCTGTTCTGTTAGCGCTGTTTTTTGTGTTAAATTCTCGTTGGTAATAACCTCGTTTTGTGGTAACAGAAATGATCTTGGGAATGCCCCAGGATTTGGTTCCCAACTAGGATTAAGCGTCGTAGGATACCCCGTTTTTCTGTAATAATTGAATGCTTCTGCACCGCCACCGTACAAGGTGATCCAATATTGTTCAGCAAAGATGTTTTCCTTATCATCGCCAGTAGCAGCGTTAAAATCAACCACTATACCATCGACGTATGCCGTAACATCTGCAGCAGTTGGCCCTACAGACAAGTCGGCATTAGAATCCAAAGCTCCAAAGGTCTGTACTTTAGTAATCGATTTTTCCATACCAGCTTGCATAAAAGTAGCCTTATCCGCATCACTTGCAGCCATATCGGCTCTCCAAAAATCAACATAAGAAGCTAGGATAATAGGCTCAATTCCGGCACCACCGCCACCAAGGCCAAGGCCAACACCGCCAAAACCATTATCATCGTAACGACCTGCTGCAGGATAAACACCAGCTGCAGTTCTCTGGAAGCCATCAGGAGGTGTACCTTCATCATTACCGTGAGAGCGTCCCCAATAACCACCGTCTACACTACAGAAGGTGTAACCACCATCTATATAATGCTGTGGGGGTACGACCAATGAGCAAGCTAATAATTCTTCATCAGGATCTACAGCATCTCCATTAATATCAGTTGCACCTGGGGTACCAGGCTCCTGACGATAGAAATAGTAACGTCTTCGTGGATCATCTTTTCCAAGCATGGTCTCCATCAACCAGTTTGAATAATAAATATTGGCACCACTAGGCGTATAATCTTGATCATAATCTTGGTGTCTAGTATCAGGCTGCAGCTCTCTTGAACCGAATTGAAACTGAAAGTCATCGTCAGTAGCACTGATAAAATTGTTGCCTGCAATAACAGCATTAAAGGCTGAGGTGTTGTTTGTGGTTGTATAAGCCTTTAAGCGTATTGAATTAACTGCTTTGACCCATTTGGTAGCATCTCCTCCATAAAAGAAATCGTCAGCACCCAAAGAAGGTGCATCTCCGCTCAATAAGATTTCCGCTTCATCCAATAAGGCAAGTGCACTCGCATAAACACTAGCACCATCATCCAAATTCGGAGCTGGGAACTGTTCAGGATCACCGGCTTCTGAATACGCGGCACTTCCCAAATAATCAGCTAATAACATCAATTGATGCGCAAACATTGTCTTACTGACCCCTACGTGAAAATTGTAGTTGATATCAGAATTGGCGTTAAGGTTCTCCAAATTTTGCAGGTTGGTTAAAATACCAACGCTCACACCAGAACCAATGCTCAAACCAGCACCATTACCTGTGCCTCCGCTACTGTATGCGCGTGACCATATAAAGGAAAAGGTTGCCCCTGGATAATTGTTGAAATAATCCCTGCCAGACATATTATCTATCCGTGTTACTTCAGATCCTATATCATTAATGGCTGCCATGTTAGCTGCATATGCGAATTGAATAGAATTCAATAGCAAGTTAGGATCGGCCTGATCTGCGGCCAAGTCATTAGGGCTCGTTCTTAGGTCTAGCTCGGTTGTCTCACAGGAGTTTAGAAAACCACCTCCTATGAATGCAACCAGCATATATTTAATTATTTTTTTCATAATATCTTTACTTAATTTAATTAGCAATTTTTAAAATGTCATTTTAACGCTCATACCATATCTTTTGGTACTAGGACCGTTAAGGAAGTCAAACCCTCGCCCGTTACCAACACCGACACCCGCAACATTGGGATCAAAGTTAGCACCGTCAGGAGTGTTATATGCGTCGTACCAAAGGTTAAAACCTTGCAAAGTAAATGTTAAACTTCCAAAAGGTGTTCTTTCCAAGAACTTCTGTGGTAATGAATACCCTAAAGAAACCTCTTGTAAACGAATCACTGATGCATCATAGATTTTAAGCTCTGCAGGACCGAACAACAAGTTGCTAAAATAATAAGTCGAGTTGTTCAACTGAACATCATTAGGTTCTCCAGTATTTTGGTTAACACCTGGTAGGATATAAGTGTTCAAACGATTATCTGTCTCTGTAATCAAACCCCTTCCTAATAAGGTGGCAATTGTACTAGACATGATATCCCCACCTTTTATGTGGTTTATTTGAAAACCTAATCTCCAATTTTTATATGATAAACTATTGATAAAGTTCATGGTATAATCAGGAACAGCATCACCAATAATCGGCACATCACCGTTAAGGTCAGATTCAGAAATTACATAGTTACCTGCATCGTTGGTAATTAAGTTGCCAGCAGCATCACGCAAGACGGCCGTACCTACAATGGTACCTAAAGATTCTCCTTTAATAGCCGCATTGGCACCAATGAACAAGGCAGTATCACCAGAATAAAATATAATATCCTGCTCTTGCTCTTCAACAACTTCCTTATTAGCAAAGAAGTTCATCATGGAGTTCCAGCTGAAACCATCTGGGTTTCTAAATATATCAATTGCTAGATCTCCCTCGAAACCTTTATTACTGATCTGCCCAATGTTACTTTGCGTCAATGTAAATCCGGTAGACGGGGATAACGGTTCAAAAACGATCAAATCATCTGTACGTCTATCATAATAGGTAGCATCAAATTTAATTCTATTTTTCCACCATTTAGTTTCAAAACCTACTTCGAACTCTTTAAGAAGTTCAGGCTTTAAGCCTGGGTTGGCACGGAAGTTATCTACTTGGTTGGTAGTAATTTCACCACCTTCGCCAAAGGCTTGGGTATTTTGCTCTACTACACTTACCGTAGGATAACCCGTTGGGAAGTTTGCAGATGTACCATAACTAGCTCTTAATTTCAAGTAATTTAAGACATTCTCAGATTTCAATCCGTCCCATGCACCTTGGGGTAAGAATGATAAACTAACACCAGGATACGTTAAGCTTCTATTATCCTTGACCAAGTTAGATACCCAATCGGTTCTACTACTGATATTTAAGAAAAGAAAATTATCATAATCAAAACTAACATCACCAAATACACCTACAATATTTCGTTTTTGCGAAAATTGGATTGGAGATTGGTTTTCATAGTTAAAGTGTCTTCTTATACCGAAAACGATTTGACCCGTACTGGATACGCCTGAAACATCACGATCATCAGCCCTAGCATTAGCACCAACATTGAAAGTCATACCAATTTTTTCTGACAAGTCATAATTACCATTTAAAGAAGCTGTATGATCCCAAATGGTATTGTTATTGTCATAAGTGTTTAAGAAACCGAAGATATCGAATTCGAATTCTACCCCTCCTCTATCTGAAAATTGTGTGTTTCTTTCATTATAGAAATCCAATCCTGTTCTCCATGAGACACCAAGATTTTCATTTATCTCGTACGCAAGCGATGTATTAAAATAAAAACGGTTGGTAAGCTGGTTGAACTTGATATGGTCTCCAACCCATCTTGGGTTGACAATATCGTTACCGTTTCTATAGTAAACACTTCCACCAGTAACTGGATTCTCATAAGGAAGTCCCATTAAATCAACACTTCTTGGTGTAAAAAGAACGGCTCCATAAATTGAGTTTGAACTAATACCCCCGTTACCTCTACTCGCTGCAATTGGTGGGGTGTCGTAATCAGTTCTTGAATAGTTCATACTTCCTGCAATGGTAAATTTATTGCTAAGTTTAGAACGGCCACCAACTGAAAAGTTTATTCTTTTTAATTGGTTACCCGGTGTAAAACCAACATCATTTAAATGACCCAAGTTGGCATTAAAGGTTGTATTCCCATCTTCAGACCCTCCTGAAAAGTTCACAGAAGTATTTGTAACATGCCCTGGTGAGAAGAAATCCTCAACTGAGCTGTATGGTTTAAAATCATATCTAGCATTTTGTAATTCAGGAAAAGCATCCCTAGTAGCTTGAATCGCCGTGGTAGAATAAGGGTGCGCTAATGTGCCATTATTATCAATTGCGGATTGTCCGCCCCAACCTGCTGTACCACCTTTTTTGAAACTTGGCCCCCAGTTACTGAAGAACCATCCAAAAGCTTGATCAAAACCACCTCCGTAAGAGCTTTGATAATCAGGTAATGAAGCATATTCATTGGTAAAAAACGAAGTACTTACTGAAATTTCGTTTTTCTTAATTCCACCTGTAGCTGCCCCAGCTTTGGTTGTGACCAAAATTACACCGTTCTTACCCAATGTTCCATAAAGGGTGGTGGCGGCTAAACCTTTTAAAATTTCAATATTGGCAATGTTGTTTGGATCAAGGTCCAAGAAACGGGATGAACCTGTATTACCAGATAAGAAGTCACCACCATTGTTATTAGTGTCATTACTAAAAGGAACACCATCTACGATGAACAAGGCCTGGTTACTTCCACTAAATGAACTAAGACCACGAATGGTAACACTAGTTGCAGATCCGGACATACCACCGGATGCTGTAATCTGGACTCCAGAAGCTTTACCAGCAAGAACACGGGCAACATCACCTTCTGCTCTATTTTCTAGTGCTTCTTTGTCCACTGAACTTACAGCGTATCCTAGGGCTTTCTTTTCCCTTTTAATCCCTTGGGCGGTAACTATTACCTCTTCAAGAGCTTGTGCGTCTTCAAGCATTTGCAGGTTCATAGAGTTTCCTGCACCTACTGCTTGTCTAACGTCTTTTTGTCCAATATAAGTGAACAGAAGTGTTTGACCTTCTGAGGCACTGATTGAATAATTACCGTCAAAATCGGTCTGGGTACCTGTAGTAGTACCTTCTACAACGATGTTAACTCCGGGAAGGGGCAGACCGTCTTGGTCAGTTACCGTACCAGAAATCGTTTTCTCTTGTGCAAATGTAATGTGCACAACAAACGCCAATAACAGCGTTAAGATTCCATTTAAATTTGTTCTCATTTTTAAATTATTTGAATTAGCTATCGACAAAAATCATAATTTCATGTTAATAATCCAAAAGAATTTTAATAAAACTTTAAGAGATCAATTTATTAATACAACTTTCTCAGTTCTTTTTGTTATAAACTATGTATAATGCAGTAGATTGATAAAAAAGTTGCGAATAACATAATAAAAATACTTTGATAATAATAAAAATATAAAAAACTTAGAAATAGTAACGTTTTTTTGGCAATTCTTAAGTTTAATAGGAGGAAAAATTAAGATTATTCAAATGGAAATGATCTCGATTGGTTGGAATAAAAAAAAGTTTAAAATTAATCTGGCAATGTTTGAATTATTATGAAATATTACTACATTTGCCAGCCCTTAAACA
>RCNE010001467.1_pt1 | contig 12790 bp, 13 predicted proteins | sample 2041361 | NCBI WGS metagenome assembly RCNE01 (sample SAMN09708229, study PRJNA481090) | Marine sediment metagenome, whole genome shotgun sequencing project.
CGAAATTCGCTCGCAGTGACATTATTTTTTGTTTCCACCCTGTCAGTTCGAGTGGTTTTTTCCAAAGTGTAACGAAGGAATGAAATTGTATCGAGAACCTTGAAAACATGTGAGCTTCTCGATAAATTTTCATTTCGGCTCTCGCTAAATGAAAACACTCGAAGTGACAGTTGTGATTAAAAATTATTCTTGTTGCTTTACAACTAAACTATTAGTAGCCTGTCTCAAAATGACAAAACCACTAAATTTCTACGCTAGGAGTTTTTAAAATACGTTCAAGGAATCTCGAATTGATGCTTTACAATACCTTTTTAACTAGCATCTTTTTCTATCTTTAACTTTTATAAATTTAAATAGATGAAACATATTTTTTTTATTTTTTCTTTAGTGCTATTGGTTTCCTGTGGTGCAAATAAGGGAAGCAATACCGAAGTTTCCAATACTATTTCTGGTCCGGAAGGCGTAAAAGGAAGCATAGTGCAAATAGACAGCAGCAAGCAAGGAACAAATGCTAGGGCTTCATTAAAGGGATTCTCCACATCAGAAGATATAGCACCCCTCATGGAGTTTTTAGCTTCCGACGAGCTTCAAGGAAGGAATTCTGGTAGTAAAGGTATTGCCCAGGCCGCTGATTTTATAGTAAGCTCTTTCAAGAAAAATAACATAGCTTCCTATTTTAAAACATATAAGGACACCCTGAGTAATTTTGATGCACCTGCTTTTAATGTGGTAGGTATTTTGGAAGGTACAGATCCAAAACTAAAAAATGAGTTTGTTGTTTTAGGCGCCCATTATGATCATATTGGTTTGATTTCCTCAGAGAATGGAGATAAAATAGCTAATGGAGCCAATGACAACGCTTCTGGGACAACCACGGTATTGGAACTAGCGAGATATTTCGGAAAGGAGAGAACCAATAAGAGGAGTATTATTTTTGCCTTGTTCAGCGCTGAAGAAAAAGGCCTTTTGGGCTCCAAACACTTGGCTGAAAAATTAAAAGCGGATAACCTAGACCTTTATGTAATGTTAAACTTTGAAATGGTGGGCGTTCCTATGGTAGGGAAAGATCATCTTTTGTATTTATCAGGCTATGAACTTTCTAATTTAGCAGCTATAAGCAATGGCTATGCGAATGAAAAAGTAGTTGGATTTTTACCAAAAGCCAAGGAGCTTAATTTGTTTAGGCGATCGGATAATTACGCGTTTCATGGCGCATTCAACGTGCCGTCACAGACCTTTAGCACCTTTGACTTTACCAATTTTGAGTACTACCATAAAGTTGGGGATGAGAATGACGAAATGGATTTTGGACATATGGCGCTTGTCATCAATAAAATGATACCCGTAGTAGAAGGTATCACCAACGCTGCGGTAAAAGAAATAACATACAAGTAATGGCAAAAGTTATCATAACAGGTTCGAGCAGGGGAATAGGATTTGAGATGGCAACCCTTTTTGCAGATGCCGGACATAGCGTTTTAGCCTTGTCTAGAAATACGGGTCCGATTAGCGATTTGCAACACAAAAATATTCATGCTTTTTCTTTCGATTTAGCCCAAACCAGCGATTTAGAGAAACTAGATACGTTCCTAAAAGAGGAATGGCAGCAGGTAGATGTTCTTGTGAACAATGCGGGAAAATTGGTAAACAAGTCCTTTTTAGAAACTTCAATGGAAGAATTTAAGGAGGTCTACGATGTAAATGTGTTTGGAGTTGCAGCCGTTACCAAAGTTGTTGTTCCTTATATGGGAAAAGATGCTCATATAGTTACTGTCAGTTCTATGGGAGGCGTACAGGGAAGTGCTAAATTTCCTGGCCTTTCAGCTTATAGTTCTAGTAAAGGGGCAGTCATTACTATGACTGAATTGTTGGCCGAGGAGTTTAAGGAAACTGGCCCGGCTTTTAATGTGTTGGCCCTAGGTGCTGTACAGACGGAAATGTTGGCCGAAGCCTTTCCTGGGTATCAAGCACCAGTTACCGCGGTACAAATGGCTGCGTATATCATGAATTTTGCACTCACAGGGCAGGCACTGTATAACGGTAAGCTATTGCAAGTGAGTAGCAGTACGCCGTAATGCAAGTTCAAATTCAAATGTTAAGTTCAAATACAAAAATTAATTACAATAATTGGAATCCCTTTTTTCCTTGAAACATCTTCCCTCCTAGAAGGGTTTAGGGTTGGGTTTTCTGGTAGGAATGATTCTGAAAGAACAGAAAGAGTTTTAAATCAAACTCAAACAAAAGTGTACTAACCACAATGTGACCGTCCACTGTTTAGTTATCACTTTTTCCCCTGCCAACTGCGACTGCCAGCTATTTACTTTTTTCACTACCCACTGCAATCTATCTACTACTTCACTTTCCTTAAATTACCAGTAGAATACCAATACAATCCCTTTTTTTCAGGTATTTTTGCAGGAATGGAAAGTGTCCTTAGTACATACTTACCCGAAAGGGCCGTTGCACCTTGCATGGAGCTTATAAAAGTAAATGGGGTGCATCTGAAAATAGTAAACGAAAGGGTTACACGCCACGGGGATTATAGAAGACTTACCGATGGTAAGCATCAGATTACCGTAAATGCAACGCTGAATAAGTATCGGTTTTTAATTACCCTAGTGCATGAGATTGCACACTTGGTTGCCTTTGAAAAATACGGTAGGCGCATTAAGCCCCACGGTTTGGAGTGGAAACAGACATTTCAATATTTGATGCTCCCCTTTATACGGCCAGAAGTATTTCCTTCAGGATTACTTCCGTTATTGGCAAGGCATTTTAGAAACCCAAAAGCAAGCAGTAGTACAGACGCAAATTTATCCATAGCTTTAAAGAGGTTTGATACGCAACAATCAGATAAAACCTATGTTTTGGAATTACCTATAGGAAGCGTTTTTCGTATGTATAACGGAAAGCTCTTTAAAAAAGGGAACAAGCGGACTAAAAGATATGAATGTGTTGAGGTGAGTTCCGGGAAAGTATACCTTTTCCAACCCAATGCAGAGGTTGAACTTATAACTAGTTAAGATGAATAAAAATTATTATGCAGTATTAATGGCCGGTGGCGTAGGTTCAAGATTTTGGCCTGTAAGTACCTCCGAGAACCCAAAACAGTTCCACGATATGTTAGGGACGGGAAGCACCTTGATACAAAAAACATTCCAACGACTAAATACCTTTGTGCCCACCGAGAATATTCTAATTCTTACCAACGAACGTTATAATGACTTAGTCTTGGAACAATTACCTATGGTGACCCAAGACCAAGTGGTGCTAGAGCCAGCTATGCGAAATACAGCACCCTGTATTTTATATGCAGCCTTAAAAATTCAAAAAATGAATCCTGACGGGCTTATGATTGTGGCACCTAGCGACCATTGGATAGAAGATGAAGCCGCTTTTGCAAAAGACGTGACCGCTTGTTTTGATAAATGTTCTACCGAAGCGGTGCTGTGTACTTTGGGTATAAAACCAAGCTTTCCCAATACTGGATTTGGGTATATAGAGTATGATAAGACGGATGACAACAAGCTTAAAAGAGTAAACCAATTCCGCGAAAAGCCAGATTATGATACCGCTAAGCAGTTTTTAGCACAAGGTAATTTTTTGTGGAACGCTGGAATTTTTATGTGGAGTGTAAAAACGATAGTAGACGCTTTTAAAGCCTATCAGCCAGATCAATATAAATTATTTGAATCAGGAATTGGCGTATATAATACAGGGGAGGAAAGTGCTTTTATAGCTGAAAATTACCCTAAGGCAGAAAACATTTCTATTGATTACGCGATTTTAGAGCAATCCTCAGCCATTTTTGTTTTAGCCGCTACGTTTGATTGGAACGATCTGGGTACCTGGGGCTCATTGTTTGATAAGTTGGACAAAGATACTTCTGGTAATGCCGTCGTAAATGCTCAAGTGCTTGCGGAAGATGCAAGAGGGAATATGATCAGCTCCCCTAAAGATAAGGTTGTGGTTGTGGACGGATTACAAGATTATATTATTGTAGACAAAAAAGATGTACTTTTAATATACCCCAAGTCTAAGGAGCAAGATATTAAGAAGGTGCTGAATAAAGTGAAAGATAAATTTGGTGATAAGTATGCATAAGTATGCAAGATAAAATTGGTCAGGACAGTAGCACACCCACAGACAATGCTACCGATAGTGGTGAGGATGTAAAGAAAGACTTCCAAGGATTATTGGGGAGTACCAAAAAGTTTTTATCCGAACTTTTAGATATTCGCACCAATACAGATCAGCAAGCAACAAAAGAAGCTATTATTGCGGATATTCCTTTTAAGGGGCATACGTCTTGGATTCTTATCTTTTCTATATTTATCGCTTCGATCGGGTTAAATGCAAACTCTACTGCAGTGGTTATTGGGGCCATGCTTATTTCTCCGCTTATGGGACCTATTTTAGGCATAGGTATGTCTATAGGTATAAATGATATAGATACACTCAAAAGATCCTTAAAGAATTTTGCGGTTATGGTGGTACTTAGTGTATTGACTGCATTTTTGTTTTTTAAGTTTTTCCCACTTAGGGATGAATCATCAGAATTATTAGCCAGAACGGCGCCGGATATTAGGGATGTATTGATCGCTTTTTTTGGGGGATTGTCACTGGTAATTGCTAGGGCAAAAAAGGGAACTATTGCCAGTGTTATTTTTGGGGTGGCTATTGCCACCGCTTTGATGCCACCCTTGTGTACCGTTGGTTTTGGCCTTGCTATAGGGAACTGGGATTATGCAGCCGGTGCCATGTATCTGTTTACGATCAATACAATATTCATTGCCTTGGCTACTTTTTTAGTTATAAAACTCCTGCGCTTTCCTATGGTGCGTTATGTAAATTCTAAAAGACGCAGATTTATAGCTAGAATGGCATCTTTGGTTGCTGTTCTTGTAATGATTCCTGCCGGGTTTACCTTTTATAATGTCTTTCAGGAATCTTTATTCCGAAAGGATGCAACCAGTTTTGTTAACGAGAAAATTGCACTTTATCAATTCTCAGAGGAAGGTAGATTCTTGGAGGATTTTACCAATTTGGAATTCAATGATGGGGAGAACCTCCTTATTGAGGTAGTATTTATGGGTAATGAGACCATTCCCGAAAATATTATTGCCACTTGGAAAACACAAATGAATGAATACTCCAAACTGAAGGGAACGACACTCATTGTAGTCCAAGGGTCCAAAAATAAAGCTGCCGATCAGCTGAAATATGTTAATGAATTATATGAGTCCCAGAAGAACCAATTATCCAGTAAGGATGAGAAAATTTCTTTTTTAGAGTCGGAACTCATGCGTTTGAACAAGGGTGCAGCGGGGCAAATTCCTTTTCCCGAAATAAGCCTGGAGGCTAAAACCAATTATGAAAACCTATCTCGTTTGGCGTATTCGTACATGATTTCAACCGACTTTGCCAAAACGGATACCATACCAGTATTTGAAGTGACTTGGAAAAAGGAAGCAAAACGCTCAGATACTGAGAAAGACCTTAAAAAACTTCATGATTGGCTTAAACTCCGTTTAAAAAATAAAGAGCTTCTGGTAAAGGAAGTTGTTTTGGAGTAAGAAAATTTTACCTTACGCAAGGTAATATACTTCCATAATTCATACTGTTAGTTGCGTTCTTCGATATACATCTGTCGCACTTTTTTGAAAAGATCTGAAGAATAGACAAAATTAGTAACGGCTTCATTATCGGTCTTAAAGATTTCATTCTTGGTACCTTCCCATTCTTTGAGTCCGTCTTTTAAAAAGAGAATTTTCTCCCCTATTTGCATCACGGAGTTCATATCATGTGTATTAATTACCGTGGTAATATCATATTCTTCGGTAATTTCTTTAATAAGATTATCTATCAAAATGGCTGTTTTGGGGTCTAGTCCGGAATTTGGCTCATCGCAAAACAGGTATTTAGGATTCATAACTATGGCACGGGCAATAGCAACACGTTTTTGCATCCCACCAGATATTTCCGAAGGAAATTTATGATGTGCATCAATAAGGTTCACTCTCTTTAGAACAGCGTTTACCCTATCTGACATCTCCGATTTTGGTTGCTTGGTAAACATTTCTAAAGGAAACATTACGTTGCCTGCAACGGTCATACTATCAAAAAGAGCACTGCCTTGAAAAACCATACCCATTTCTTGTCTCAGGTTTCGTTGTTCCTTACCCGAAAGCGAAGCATAGCTATTTCCATCATAAATGATATCTCCTTTTTCAGGATAAAATAAGCCTAAAAGACATTTTAAGAAAACAGTTTTTCCAGAGCCACTTTGGCCAATAATTAAATTGGTTTTTCCGGTCTCAAAAACTGTACTTATGCCTTTTAGCACATGTGCGTCTCCAAATGATTTGTGTATGTCGTTTACTTCTATCATTAGCCCAGAAGGAGTTGTGTTAGCAAATAGTTCAATATAATGATGACCACACTGGTCCATACAAAGGCGGTAGTACTGGCCTTACCAACTTCTAGAGCACCCCCTTTCATGTAAAAACCATGATAAGAAGGTATGGTAGCGATGACAAAGGCAAAAATCAGGGTTTTAACAAAAGCATAGGCAATATGAAACGGAACAAAATCCATCTGAAGGCCTTCAATAAAATTTGCACTGGTTAGAAAGCCACCAAAAACACCAGCAAACCATCCGCCAAAAATACCGACGTACATGGAAATAGCAATTGCAAATGGATAGAAAAGCATTGCAATTATTTTTGGAAATACAAGATAATTCAAAGAATTTACGCCCATGACTTCTAAGGCATCTATCTGTTCCGTTACCCGCATGGTGCCGATGCTAGAGGTAATGTAAGACCCTACTTTACCCGCCATAATAATGGATACAAAAGTTGGAGCAAATTCTAAAATAATGGACTGTCGTGTAGCAAATCCAATGAGATTTTTAGGGATTATAGGACTCGTAAGATTCAATGCTGTTTGTATGGCAACAACCGCTCCTATGAAAAAAGAAATAAAAACAATAATACCCAGAGAACCGTAGATAAGTTCATCTATCTCCTTTAAAATCAAAGATTTCATGATACGCCATTTGGTAGGTTTTTTGAAAACCTCCCGTACCATAATGCCGTAGCTACCAACGGACGCTAAATAGTTCATGCGTTATAAATAGATTTCTTAATGTAAAAGTAACAATAAAGGGCTGGATTTGACCTAGATTTAAACTTTTAAGGGAGATTTTATTTACATTTACGAAGCAAAAATTCAAGTATGAACCAGAGTCGTTTTTTAGTTTTTAGTTTACTTTTCACAGGTCTATTTTCAGTTTTAACCCTTAATGGGCAAAAGAAATCTAAGGGAGATGATGCTATTCAGTTGCGGGTAAAGCCCAAGCTGGTGGTAGGGATTGTAGTAGATCAGATGCGTTATGATTATTTAACGCGCTTTTACGATCATTATGGAGCGGGTGGTTTCAAACGTATCATTGCCCAAGGCTTTAATTGTAAGAATAACCATTTTAATTATGCGCCAACTAGCACTGGCCCAGGACATACGTCTGTTCATACAGGCACTACTCCTGCTACTCATGGTGTCATTGGTAACAATTGGTATGACAAGGAGAATGACGAAACCGTATACTGCGCAGGTGACGATAGCTACGCTTCTGTTGGCACAACCAGTAACGCCGGACAAATGTCGCCCCATCGTATGACAGTTACCACGTTATCCGACGAACTAAGGCTGCATACACAAATGAAAGGAAAGACCATCGCTATTGCTTTAAAGGATAGGGGAGCCGTACTTCCAGGTGGACATACCGCGAATGCCGCTTACTGGTTTCACGGTAAGGAGGAAGGGAAGTGGATAAGCAGTACCTATTATATGAACGAATTACCTGCTTGGGTAACCGATTTTAATAGTTCTGGAGTGGCGCAGTCGTATAAAAAAGCGTGGACTACACTAAAAGACATCAAAACCTATAAGGAAAGTGGTCCTGATAACAATAATTACGAAGGATTGTTTAAAGGGGAGACTACTCCTACTTTTCCACATAATACTGCAGCGCTCTTGGACAAGAATAAGGATTTTGATATTATAAAAGGCACGCCTTATGGTAACAGCATTACAGCCGATTTTGCCATTGAAGCCCTGGAAAAGGAAGAATTAGGAACGGATGACGATACAGATTTTTTAGCCATCAGTTTTTCCAGTACGGATTATGTTGGACATAAGTACGGGGTAAATTCCAAAGAAGTGCAAGACACCTATCTCCGATTGGATAGGGATTTGGAACGATTGCTAACAGCGTTGGATAAAACAGTAGGCGAAGGCGAGTATACTTTATTTTTGACTGCCGACCATGCAGCGGGTGAAGTGCCGGCGTATCTTAAGGATATGAAAATACCTGCAGGTTATGTAGATTATAGCGTAAGCAAGGCTAAGTTTTCTGAGTTTTTAAAATACAAATACGGCACGGAGGATATTGTAAAGAATTTTTCCAACCTACAAATATTTTTGGATCACAAAATTATTAAAAACTTGGACTTGGATGTGAAGGAGGTACAAGAGGAAATTGCTAAGGAATACCTTAGTTATGATTTCATAGACCGTGTGTACACAGGGCATCAAATGTGGGAGAATCAGTATACTTCAGGTATACCCTATGTTCTTCAAAACGGATATAATCAAAAACGTTCTGGCGATGTACTTTTGGTCCTTAAGCCTAGTGTTATTAGTTATGGCAGAACAGGCTCTACCCATGGGTCACCGCAAATTTATGATACGCATGTGCCACTTCTCTTCTACGGAAATGGGATAAAAAAGGGCAGTACGGTAGAGCGTACCGAAATTCCTGATATAGCCTCTACAATAGCTGTGTTATTGGGGATTTCTTTCCCCAGTGGTAACACAGGGAAACCCATTTCAGCTGTATTGCAATAAATAGCGGTATGAACGTACAACCTGTAGGTATTTTTGATTCTGGAATTGGTGGAACTTCCATTTGGAAAGAAATCCAAGAGGTTTTGCCTAACGAGAATTGTTTGTATCTGGCCGACAGCAAAAACGCGCCGTATGGTGATAAATCGCAGCAAGAGATTCTTCAACTTTGTATTAAGAACACCGAATATCTTTTAGAGCACAACTGTAAATTAATTGTCGTGGCTTGCAACACAGCAACAACCAACGCTATTGATTATTTACGGAGTAATTATACTGTACCTTTTATCGGTATTGAACCTGCCATTAAGCCAGCTGCATTGAACTCAAAATCCAAAACGGTAGGAGTATTGGCTACAAAGGGCACATTGGCCAGTAGCTTGTTTCATAGCACGACACAAAATCATGCAGAAGGAATAATAATTATTGAGCAACAAGGGAAAGGGTTGGTAGAACTAATAGAAAGTGGAAAACTTAATTCCAATACCACTCGTGAACTATTGGAAATCTATATTAGACCAATGCTAGATAAAGGAATAGATTATTTGGTTTTGGGTTGTACTCACTATCCGTACTTGATTCCTTTGTTAAAAGAACTCTTGCCTAAAGGTGTCAAAATCATAGATTCCGGTGAGGCCGTAGCGCGGCAGACGAAAGCCGTGCTAGAAAAGAACATGCTTTTAAATACTTCTGAAAAAACAGGAAAACAGCAACTCTTTACCAATACAGACCCTGCGCTATTGGAGCGTTTTGTGTCGTCTGTTCTTGTCGAAAAAGAGGTGCGATTTTTAGATTTTTAAGTCATTTTTAATTCGCGAATAAGTCAAATAGGTAAAAGCATAGTGGTGTTTTTCATCTTTTGGATGATGTTCTTCTGCTGTAAGCTGCCAATTAATTACATCAAACTCAGGAAAAAAAGTATCAGCCTCCAAACTAGTATGTACGCGTGTGAGTTCTATGATATCTGCTAAAGCTTCCCCTTGTTTGTAGATTTCCCCGCCTCCAATTATAAACGCATCTTCTTCCGATACCAATTTTAGCGCTGCTTCCAAAGAATGTACAACGATACAGTCTTCAAATTTTACCGTATAGTTTTTATCACGTGTGATAATGATATGAGTGCGTTTAGGTAAAGGTTTTGGGAAACTCTCAAAGGTCTTTCGCCCCATAATAATTTTGTGTCCAATGGTCAGTTTTTTAAAACGCTTAAAATCATCTGGCAGATGCCATAATAGATCATTATCCTTACCTATAGCGTTGTTCTCGGCCGCTGCGGCTATCATTGTAATTGTGTTCACTTAAAACTGGTTTTAATTTCTTCAATAGAAGGGCAAAAAGAGTGCCAATGGTATAATACTATTTTATCTTTAGGCTAAAGATACAGTAATTGGATTTTTTGAATAGGTATTTGGTGTAAGTTCATAGAACTGAAGTAAACAAATGATAAATGGAAAAAATAAGGAAGGAGTTTCCGGTAACAAGAAAATGTATTTACGCGAATACTGCTGTTTATGGTCCTATGTATGATTCCCTTTTGGACTGGCGGCAGGAACATGATTTGGATTTTCTGCTCCATGGTAGCGACATGCGAGAAAAATCATTAAAAATTATAGAGGATACACGAAGTACAGTTGGGCAATTTTTTAATTGTAAACGAGAAAACGTGGCTTTGGTCAATAATTTCTCCACAGGTCTTAATCTCTTGCTGGAAGGGTTAAAACCAAGAACAAAGGTGTTGCTGCTAGAGAACGACTATCCCTCTGTAAATTGGCCTTTTGAAAATAGAGATTTTGATATTTCTTATGTAAAAATGGATGTCGATGTAGAATTGCATATCCAAGAAGCCATTGTTGCTAATACTATTGAAGTGCTAGCTCTAAGTATCGTTCAGTGGTTAGATGGTTTTTTAATAAACCTTGATTTTTTAAAAGAACTGAAACAAGCAAATCCTAATTTAATTATCATTGCAGATGCTACCCAGTTTTGCGGTACGCGAACCTTTGACTTTGCCGCATCTGGTATAGATATTTTGGGTGCTAGTGCTTATAAATGGCTATTGGCAGGTTATGGGAATGGCTTTATGTTGTTTTCCGATGCCGTTCAGGACCGATTTCCGATACATAGTACTGGGTTTAATGCGGCCAACGGTAACTTGGATAAAAAAAATAGTATCCGCTTTTCTAAAAAAATGGAGCCCGGCCATTTGTCCTGTCTCAGTTTTGGAAGTTTGAAATTTTCTATGGACTTCATGCAGAACATAGGGATGAGCAGCATAACGGAACATAATAGTGCATTATCCTTGAAGGCCAAAGACGCGTTATCTAATTTGGGACTTTTGGATCAAAAGATAATGAAACGGAAAGGGCATAGTACCATCTTCAATATTAAAGGAGATGATGCTGTTTTTAAAAAATTATTGGAGAACAATGTGCTTTGTGCACAAAGGGGAAACGGTATTCGATTGAGTTTTCATTTTTATAATACAATGAACGAGGTAGATGAGATTATAGGAATCTTAAAAACTGTGACATAGAAATCATTTAACTGTAATTTTCAAAGCACTAATTCTCAGTCTTTTGAGAAATAACTTCTAATTTTTGTCAAATTGATAAAAATGACATGAGTCATTGTAAATGAGCATCTTAAAGTAGTAGTTTTGCCGTATATTCTAAAAATAGATACCATGGCAATTGCAAAACAATATTTAAAAACTAAGCCAGTTTGTAAAGTTACCTTTACAGTACCGGCAGAAGAGGCGAAAAAAGTAGCTGTAGTTGGTGATTTCAACAACTGGAACCCAAAAGGCAGTACTTTGAAAAAATTAAAGAATGGAACTTTTAAGGGAACATTCGACCTTCCAAAAGAAAACACGTACGAGTTTAAGTATATCGTAGACGGTTCTTACGTAAATGATGGTGAAGCTGATCGTTATCAGTGGAACGATTTTGCTGGTTCTGAGAACGCCGTTCTTGAATTGTAGTTAGTCGTATCATTTTATTAACAAGAAAGGCACGGGAATCTCCCGTGCCTTTCTTGTTTTTGGATTACGCTACCACAGATACGCCCTTCCAAAAAGCTACTCTGCCTTTTATGCCTTTTGCCAATTCGCTAACTTCTGGATAGAACCAAGCGGCATCTGGGTTCTGTTTGCCCTGTACTTCTATAGTATAGTAAGAGGCAGTTCCTTTCCAAGGACAAGAAGTATGAGTATTACTAGTTTTAAAATATTCTTTTTTAATACTCTCTGCTGGAAAATAATGGTTGTTCTCCACCACTAAGGTGTCTTTACTCTCTGCAATTACTGTGTCGTTCCAAATAGCTTTCATTCTAGTTTGTATTTTAATCTGATTTTTTGAAAAGATAATTCTTATAATAGTTTTTTAAGTCGCTAAACTCATCCATTACTTTCAACCCTGATTGCGCTGCTAACCAATGGACTGTTTTGTCATCATATTTTTGTGAGATTTCCGTATGTATCGTTTCCCAAGCTTCAAACGTAATGTCTAGATCTAGTTTTTCTAACCTAACTTTTTGCGGGGTTTGTGCTACCAAATAGCTCTTTGCCGTACCACTCTCGGGATCATACACTTCCCAATGTAAAAAATTATCTACATCAAAATTGGCTTCTAACTCCCGGTTCATACGTACCAGTAGATTTTTATTGAATTTAGCCGTAATTCCTGCGGTATCGTTATAGGCATCAAGTATGGTTTGGGGACGTTTTTTTTGGTCAAAACCTATAAATAATAGGTCGTTTGGTTGCATGTACCCTTGTATTTGAGATAGGAATTCAATCGCTTTATCGTGTAGGAGATTCCCAATATTAGAGCCAAGGAAGAGGATCACTTTCCGGTCATCTTCCGTAAAGTTTAATTTTTTTAGC